>ERZ791905.118-NODE-118-length-101408-cov-20.706225_pt1 | contig 101408 bp, 106 predicted proteins | sample MGYA00510147_ERZ791905 | MGnify/ENA primary metagenome ERZ791905 (study PRJEB30046, sample SAMN00792084) | human gut metagenome | study: EMG produced TPA metagenomics assembly of the A metagenome-wide association study of gut microbiota in type 2...
TCACTTTTCTGCTGTCGACCATTCTCCGTTCCACTTCGGTCCGCGCTGAGCAAAGGTCCACCGGACCTTTAGCGCCCTTGGAAAGTAAGACAACCGTCTCCACATGCATCGGGTGATGTATTTGACTGCAAAATGTTGGAGTCGTCTGGTATAAGTGACTGCAAACCAGAATGACTTAAAGAACTATTAGAAGATGTATCATCACTCTGGCAAACCTCTTTGGTATGACTGTCAGAACCGGTTTTCTTCTTGGCTGCATTAAGTCTTTCGAGCTTAAAGTGATTAGCATCTTTACGATCCTCTAAATCAAGTTTAGAATTTCCTATGTCTTCTAAAGCTTCAATCTCAATCTTCTTTTCACTGAGCTGATTCTGCAGGGTATCTCTCTTCTTCTCAAAGGTTTCAAAATCGATTTTTCCTTCAAGATGCATATCCAGCAGATTATTGAGCTTGTAACTGATATCTTTGAGTTTATCTTTTTCCTTCTCGATGCGCTTACTAACATCACTATCACTAAGCGTAGACTCAACCCTTGATAAAAACTCATCCAATACATCTTTGTGATCACGAGTCATAATATTATATGATTCAACAAAAGCGCTCATCAGAGCCTCTTCAGGAATTGCTTTACAATTAGGACAATTCTTTTTACCTGTCTTTGAAGCTGTGATACAAAGCCATATCGTTTTTCGATATTTCCCTCCATGCCAAGTTCTTCTTGTCAAAGTTGCGCCACAATAACCGCATCTACACTTACAGCCTGAAAGCATACTTATTGGTATAAAGAGTCCTATACTCATCTTTTCTCAATCTAGCATTTGAGCGGCATTTACCTCTTTTAGCAAGAATCTCCTGTGCCTTATCAAATACCTCCCTACTAACAATGGCTTCATGATGATCTTTCAGCAGATGCTTATCAGACTCTCCTAAGTTATCCAGTCTTCTGTGTGATATAGGATCTACTGTAAATGTCTTACCTTGCAGCAAATCCCCAACATATTTTTCATTGCGAATAATGCCTGCAACTGTTGTCTGATGCCATGTTTTTGACCCAGAAGGATTTGGGACTCCCATTTCTTCAAGTTCGCGAGCAATAGTAGATGTTCCTACCCCAGATACATATCTATTAAAAATATATTGGACAATCAACTCACCATCCATCGATAATGTATTAATCTTTTCGTCCTCAAAAAAGACTGCAATATTCTTCTCTTTCAAAGTTCTCACATACTTCAAGGTATCTAAGGTATTTCTAGCAAATCGGGAGATTGATTTGGTTATAACCATATCAACCTCCCCGTCTAGACATGCCTTTATCATTTTTTGAAAACCTTCACGCTTAGAAACCTGAGTTCCTGTAATAGCTTCATCTGCATATACTCCGGCCATCATCCAATCCGGTTCTTTTTCAATCAGCTCTGTGTAATACTTTACCTGAGAACTAAAACTATTAAGCTGTTCTTCCCCATCGGTACTTACACGACAATAAGCTGCTACCCTTTTACGAACAATTTCTTTGCCTCGCATTCTGCGATCTTCCAGAGAAGTCTTCGCACGTATAATACTTACTTCATTTTCCATGTTCTGAACCTCCTATCCTGAATTCTACCAATAGCCTACTAATCTACAAGTATGTCAGATACTATTCCGTAATCGCCTTTGAAAGAACTCATACATTTTTCATATTCTTCATCTGTTAAAAGCCCCTCACGAAGTAGTATTCCTAAATAACTAACCTGTATGGAATAACGGAGGAGTTTTTCTTTTTTATCCATAACCACCCCTCCTTACTTTGTGCCAACATGACACGAAGTCACTTCTAAGATTTCCGTTATTTCCTGCTTTACAGATTTGCGTATCTTAGTAATCTTCTTTACTGCTGAGTGGTACTCAATCCCACAACTTGAAGCTATATCTGTGAGATTCATTTCTTGATTCAAGTACTTTTGAAATAAATTGCGTTCCTCACTCATAAGGCAATCAACCTGCAGCCCATATAGATGCTGTATTTCCTTCATATCCTTAAGAATATAGGCTTCTTCAATGATCTTCTCTGAGTTACCAATTCCTTCTAAAATATCTCCTGAAAAATCACACCTTCTGATTGCGCTTTCCAGATTTGCACGAAAAGTAGCTTCGTTTCCGGTAGGATCACTGTACCCATTTCCGGATTGAACTCTAACACCTAATTCGCTGTAATCGACTCTTCTATTTTTTTCTTTTTCTTCCCAGATGATGTATTTCATAGCTGCTATGCGTGCATTAATTATTCCATCTATCTGAGGATAATACTTGCAGATAATATCTACCTTAGTTTCAGGTGTAGCCTCTGCATATTTCCTAATAATATTTGCCTTAGTTTCCATCTGATCCTCCTTAAAAGTCCGATTGATGTCACTAAAGCTGCGCGCTGCTTCGTAACTTCTTTACATCATTCATTCTATTGGAACCGGGCTTCTGAATCGTTACCGCATACGTGTACCAAAGGTTCACATACTGTGTACCTTAACCCTCAAGAATCTGAATCTGCCTAAGCACCTCTAGTGCAGACTGCTTTGCTTTATCCGTCTTCAAATTGTTTAGAATCTCTATTGCTTCATTCACAATAGGATCAAGATTATCTGGCGTATCACCGTTTAATATGTAATCAGCAGATACATGAAATAAAACGCTGAGCTGTGTAAGCATCTCTGCAGAAACACCTCTGCTGTTATTCTCATAATTGGAAATGGCAGATTTACCCTCAAGATGAAGTCTTGCTGCAAGCTCCTCCTGGGTATAACCTGCATCTGTTCTAAGCTTTTTAATTCTTCCACCAACTGTTGTTACATCAATTGTTCTATTGTTTCTGTTTACCTTCTTCATAATCTGCACCCTTTCCGGTGCCTTCCAAAACAGAAACAAACCCGAAAAAGAGCGCACGAAAAAAGCCTGCAAAACAATCACCAAATCTCTTGGTATGTGAAAACATACTTCAAGTTAGCTTCTGTTTTGCAGGCCCATTTTAATCTGAATAGATGTCTTATGCTCCTTGGCTGCATCTATCCGTAGTAAATACGACTCTCTTCACAAACTCTTGGCTACCAGGCGTCACTCATTTGTAAGTCTTTTAACGCATCTTCTATGCGACCAATCCAATGATCTCCCTGATAACCTCATCCATATTTAATTGTTATGATATAATTGCCACAACTATTTAACGATTTCGTTAATCTTGGCGGCATATCTGGTTAATCGAGCATGTCTCTTCTTAGCAAGCTCCTCCTCAGATCTAGTATCATCAAATACGGATACCTTGCCTTTCTTCACGCACACAACAAGGCGGGCACCGCATTCCGAGCAAACCATATACGAAGTTGTACTAGCTGACTCCATAAGAAATGCCCCACATCTGTGGCAACATACCACACATTCCCCAGTTTTTTTCTCCGCAAAACTCACCAACATCACGCCTCCTTTGACTGATAAGCTGATATCTCTCATTCGGAAAAGGGAAAGAAACCGATATGATGAGTGTACATAATTCTCCCGACAATGACCTTTCCGTAAGTGTAGTCAACACTGCCATTATCAACTGCATGACTTAACTGATCTTTTAAACTGTTTAGCGCACATTACTCAAGGTTCTTAATAACCTTGACGGCTACACTCTGAATCTTACAGTCCGAAACAATGATGTCCTTCATGGTCTTGTTCTCAGGATGAAGTCTGATCTTCTGTTTCTCTTTGTCTACAAAATAGCGCTTCAGCGTGTTCTCATTTGCTACCAGGGCAACAACAATATCGCCATCCTTGGCTTCTGATTGCTTTCTGACAAGTACCAAATCTCCAGGAGAAATTCCGGCTTCGATCATAGACTCGCCCTTTGCCCTAAGTAAGAAAAAAATCCCTTTGCCAAACATAGAAGCAGGCAATGACACATATTCCTCTATATACTCTTCCTCCAGCGTAGGAACGCCGCAGGAAACAGCAGCAAGTAGTGCCACACTTGTAAACTCTGTCTGAACCTTCTCGGTCTTTTCAGTAGAAATCTGCTGGCCATCATATCTGATCATGCCATTCTCATTCATGGCTACCAGGTACTTATATGCAGTTCCTCTGGCAATACCGACCGCATCTGCAATCTCTGTTGTAGACGGTGAGTGGCGATAATTCTTGTAGTATTCTTCTACAAATGCCTTAATAGTACCCATAAGCTCTGTAGATTTGTGTCTCATACGCCGCTCCTTTCTAAAGGAAGCAATCTGCTTTTGTTACTTCCTGATTAAAAGTATAATAATTCGAACATGTGTTTGCAACAACAATATACAAAAATTTTTCAAAAAGCCGATAAGCCGCGAAAATCACTCCCCCTTTTATGATTCTAATTGTAGCAAAAGGCCTGTCCCAATATAAGGACAGGCAGTCAGAAAACCACTATTTATAATTGTAAATATTAATTATTAACCAACTTATGACTTCCACGTTCCGAAATATTGTATACCATTATATTTTTTCTTCGCAGGATGCGTGAGATGAACTATATTATAATCCATCAACTCATCTGGATTTCCTAAATGACACTTTTTATACTTTAGCCCCGATCCGCATGGACAAATTGAATTCCTACCTATCTTTTCATACTCTGGTTTCTTTTTTTTTACAGTCTCAATCCAAAAGCTTTCATACGGATTATTAATCTCTGATATCAGCATTTTCACCATGCCATAATCATATTCTTTATCAGGGATTCTCAAATACGTATATTTATCAAATGGTTGAGTCACAATTGCAATAGCCTTCATCTCTAAATCAGTTATTACATGTTGGCATTGTTTCCCCATATATAACTTTCCTAATTTATGCCCGCATGGCTTTCTCAGTAAAACACGCTTTCCGCAAATTGAGCACTTCTCAGATTTTATTACGCATTCCCTGCTAAAAAAATGATGGTATGGAAATGTCTTCTGATATTCTCTAAGAATTCGTGATATAAATACCAAGTGATATTTGTCATTACCTACTTTTATATCAAAATTTTGGGTTAATCCTGATAGCATGATATCTGCTGAATCCAGATTACGCCACGCTTCTTCATACCTTTCTGCCTTCATATCATTAAAGGCCTTCAGAAAAGTATTTTGTATCATAAAAATAGTCTTTAGACACCAATAATAATTTGCCACTTCTTCGTTATTGTCACTAATGGCATTATCTAATACGTTTTGTATTTGATCATACACACTTTGCTCAAGGCTTATATTGAAAGATGATAAATAGTCTTCTATTTCATTACTTTGCATCATTTTCATCCTTAAACAAATCCTTTGAAGCTTGTTCCAAAGCTTCTTTTATTCCTGAAACAGGCCCTTCATATGTTATACTTTTTGTCTTTTTTGTTTTAGTCTCCTCAGATATTATCTTTACTTTTGCATTCAAGTCTTGTGGCCTCTTCAATAACTTCTTCGCCATATCATATAAAAACGAAGCCACCATACTACAAGCTATACTAAATGCTGTACTGCTTACAATGATTGTTGCAACATTTACCAAATCCGAATGTAATTCTATTTTTCTAAAGTCTTCATCAGAAATAGCAATGTCAACCGACATATCTTTAGGAATTTGCTCTTGAAGATACTCTAAAAACTCTCTCGTAGTCTCTGGGAAAAGTACATCTCCCTCTTCTCTAAAATTTTCTTCTGGAATTATTAAAATATCCGCTTTTTTTATGTCCTCAATATAATCTTGAGGTATAAATGGCTTATCATAGATTGAATCAAACGTGATATCCGTCTCTTCTATTTCAATTTTCTTATCAAAAACCTCGTGTTTCACCAAAACCTCCTCCTTACCTACAGTTTTGTATATTCCCATTCAACATTGACAATCTCATCTGTTGCTGTATATAAAGCTCCTTTGGAAGTTGTTCTTCCGGTTTCACTAATAAGATATAGGTTTTCTTTCGCTCTTGAACCCAGAACATACAACAACTTATATGCGGTGTTTCTTCTATCGCCTTCAAATATATCATTCCAATGAGGGACAAGGCCATTGAGTAAGCCAAAAGCTATAACTGTATTATATTCTTCACCCTTTACACCATGAATTGTACTAATAACCACACCATGCTTTTCTTCAAAACACATTGTTAAGTCACAACATGTTGCGGAAAGAGAATTATTACGCACTCTGTCATATGTTTTTTCAAGAAATTGATTGTAGCAGTTTTCTAGTGCCTCTTCATTTGACAAATCTACTTTTAATGAAGACATTACTCTTCCTACAACATTTTTATAGACTTCAATTCCATCTGCATCCGATAGTTTTATTACTGAATTTATTATTTTAAGTAAGGTAAAACAATCGAAGCCTTTTTTTATGTTAATACCATAATCATTTTTTAACATTCCTATAACATCATTAGCATATCTTTTTCTGGTTTTTTCATGTCCCTGTGTTTTCATGAATGTTAGTTTGGCCAGCAGATAGAACGGATTCATTGGGTCATATTTAAACGGTGTAATATCAGGTGCATTAAACATTACATCAGGCAATTTCATTCTGAGTTTATTAGCCATTGAAAATATAAGTTCCCATCTTGGAGCAATAATACAAATTTCTTCCTCTTTTTCTCCTTGGTCCAATCTCTCTTTTACTATTTCAGCTACGTAATCAGCCAATTCCTCTTTACTGATACTATCTTCAAAAGAAATAATTGCATCTTTATCTGAATCAGTCCGCATTGATGCAATTTCAATTCTATTAACAGCGTAATTGCTATAATAATCAACGATTTGTTGTATTGATCTATAACAGCCGGTTAAATGCTTCTCTAAGAATTCCTGTTCAAACAAAGAACTAATCTCATCCTTAGTTTTGGCAATCCCGTCTAAACCGCCATAGATTGCTTGATTTACATCACCAATGAAAGAAATAATTATTTCATTATTTTTCTTACAAATCTCTGCTAATATTTTGTACTGATTCTCATTAGTATCCTGATATTCATCTACTTGTATAGATGCAATTATCGAAGCAATATTTTCTGCTACATATGGACGTTGCTCCAGTATCTTCAATGACTCAATCAGAATATCTTCAAAATCTATTTCTTTTCTTTGCATAAGAAGCTTTTTATAAGCTTCCTTTATCCGTGGATGTTTATCTAATTCCCAGTCTTTGCAATTAATTCCTAGTGATTTTCTAATTTCACGCTTATACTCACGCTGCACATACTCATCTATAATGTGATACCCTCTTCTAAGCCTATCCGAGTACATAGAATACGGCCTTATAATGTATTCCATACAAAACTGGTGTATTGTCCCTGTCCAAATATTATCTGCAGTTACATCCATCGCATCTAGCCTTGCCATTATTTCATCAGCAGCTCTGTTAGTATAAGTAATCGCAATATGTAATCGCCTTGAACCTTGAAACTGATTCACTAAAAATGCAAGTTTATATGAAACCGTTCTAGTCTTCCCACTTCCAGGACAAGCTGTAAGAAGCATATTCTCCATACATACACAGGCATTCTTTTGCTCTGAACTCAATGAATCAAGAAGTTTTAAGTCTACATTACTCATATCCCTTATATTCCTTCCAAAGCTCTGCAAATAATGTGAACTCATCCTCCTCATATTCCGCGCATATTGCATCTATGCTTTCAAGAATCTCCTCTTCAGTTCTTGCATTAAACATGTTATTTTTTAAATTGCTCTCATCTTTATATGATTCAAGAACATAAAGAGCCATTCGTTTCAAAATATGTGGAGTTATTACATCTTGCGTAGCAAAAGCTAATGCCTGAACAATATACTCAGGAATCCGTACTGTTCTATCGATGTCATTAGCTAGTAGTATTCCATGCCAACCTTTCTTTAGTTCACTTACCACCGTGAGCACGGTATCATATCTATCTGCTTCATTGGCAGATAGATTTGCAATATGATTTTCCTTTGTTGCTTTTTGCTTATAGTGCTGATTTATAATTTTTTTGATATACTTTCTATTATCTTCTAGATTATAAAAATCAATCTCAAGAGTGTGGGGGGCAAAAAAAGCACTTACCCAAATATCGTCTTCAAACAAATTATCAATCTTCTTTTTTCGACTAGCACCTAATTGTGCAGCTTTTTCAGAACACTTTTCTGCATTTTTCACAACAGCATCTAAATCAGTCACAATCGCACATCTACGCTGGATTCTATCATCTGAAAAAATACATGCTATGTATTCAAAAGTCACGCTTCCAACATTGATTAGACCTATACCAAGTTCATCTAGTGAAACTCCAAAGCATTGTTTTACCAATGATGGAATCAACAATTCCTCTCCATCACCTTCGACAAGAATAACTGCTTTTGAGAATAATAACACTGACCTCTTTGCATCTAAATATCTCTCTATACACCGTTCTATTGAAAGATCCGATATTCCAAATGACTCTTCTGCAAATTCTTGAAGCCCATTGGTTGGTCTCATTACTATTGCCTGGTTACCCCTGCGCATTAGCACATTCATTTTTGCGATGTTTGATACTTCTGAAAGATGCGTAGAATGTGTGGTCATGATAACCTGAGTATAATTTTCTTTTATATTTAAATTTTCAAATAAAGTTCTTTGAATATGAGTATGTATATGCGCTTCTGGCTCTTCCACTATCATAATATTGAGTACTTCATGATTACGACTCACCTCAAATTCAACGAGTTTTAAAGCAATATAAAGTATATTGAGATGTCCTAGTCCCAACTGTTCTATATCATCTTCATCTGCCGGAACAACGGTCAAATTCCTTGCTATTGACTCAATTTCTTCTCGTATATGTGATTCCACACATATTTCTGGTGAATATACAAGTCCCACAATATCATTGAGCTTTTTATTAACATCATTTCCAATGTTCTTAATTTGTGGAATACCTGATAACGATTGATTTAACTCTCTTATTTTATCTTTAATCTCCTCAATAGTATTAGAATCAATCTCCTGATTTACGACATCAAAAATACGTCTCAAAGGATTTTTAGGCTTTCGTAATTCCCCCTGTGCATCTCTTAGCGCGTCAATAAATTCAAGAGAAATATGTTTCCAAATGTCTAGAATATCAACCTTTGTTCCAATAATATAACTATCTTCATCATCAGGATTCGGCGCATCCCCTGCCTCAAAGTCACCTACTATTTCTGTATATACTTCCTCATTTGTAAAATCCGCTTGCGAACGAACAGTATACAAAAACTCATAATCAAGCAACGAGATATTATTTCTTACATTATCAAAGTCACTCTTTGTCTGCGCCTCAAAAAGAGCCTTCCTTTGCTTTTTGTTTGGACGAATAAACAAAGTAACCACGCCATAATTATTTCCCTCACATCTAATAAACGATTTTAAAAAATCTTCATCCTCTACTTCTGGCGAAATCTGCGTGCATACTTCACTCTGTTGATCCTCATCAGTTATCTGGTCAAAAAATGCTGAGATAATAATCCAATGTCCTCTCCAGTCTCCTAAGCTCTCAGAGAAATCAGATTCTTTTAAACGTTTTGTGTTATAAAAGTAATCATCATCTAGTAAAATTCTCATCGCAGTCATTGCATTACTTTTTCCAGAATCATTTTCCCCAATAACCGTATTTGCTCCTTTTCCAAATTCAAATCGAGCTTTTCTTAAGTTTTTATAGTTTACAATTTGAACATACTTCAAGTACACTTTTCCTTATTCCTCCCAGCTTTTTGCCACAATAATATGCCCCTACGCAGATTGCCCTTCTAAGTAGTAGCAAATCTACAATAGTAAGGGACTAACAGCCCTTGCCCAGAAAGTAAGACACCAATTTCTATTTTCACTTAACTTGTATTCCTCGCAATAAATCATAATTTACTCTATATATTCCCAATGAAATCCTTTTGATGTTGAACTAACTCCACGGCAACATTGGCGGATCGCTGAAGGTACTGTGTTATACTTTTTTCCAGCATCACCAGCCGAATCAAATATTTCTCCAGTTTCAACATTAAGAACTTTTTTCCTTGGGGTTCCCATTTTTCCTTTTGCACATTTAGGGCAACCATTGTTATCAGTATTTCCATTACGATCTTTTCTTAATAAACTTCCTGCTGTTGCTTCCCAAATATTATCGCATTTTAAACATCGAACTTTAATAGTATTATGGCGGCCGGTATATACACCTACTATCTGTACAAATGGATTAATTTCCCTTAGTTCCTTTTCAAAATCCGCCTGCCGTCTTCGCTCCTTTACGCCTCTCAACTTCGCCCCGCATTTTCTGCATCCGTCTCCTCTTTTTAAATTTGCCGGGACAGCATCCCATACGAACCCACATTCCTTACATTTAACCTTGATACGACGATTTGCATTAACATACTTGCCTATCACTTCGATTGTCGGCATAGACCTTGCCATTTCAGCGATAAAATCTTCGTGTGTCATTGCCTTTGCGCTATCATAAGCATACGCCTCCAAATCCGACCAATTAAAAGCAGTAGAATCATATTCAACACCCACTGAATTAAATATTTCAAAAATAAGGCTTCTAATAATCGAGTGGTCAGCCACATTCAAATCTTCATCAAACACATAGCAATCATCATCAAAAGGAGGTTTTAAATCCGATGGATACTTATCATATATTGTAAATAAACGATATCCCTTTTCCTGACATTTATGTCTCTTCATAGAGTCTCGATTAAGCGATTTCTTATGTAAAAACCAATTACCCGATTCTATTGCAAACTTATATTCCGGAACCACAATATCAAGTTCCATTCCAATAGTTTTTCTATCACGTGAAAAAACCTTTTCATCTCCAAAGATATTACAGCATGCAATATATATAAGCTGTTCCATAAAACTCGTACCAGATTTTGCACATCTAGGACAGCCATGTCCTTGTAACAAAGAATACGGTTTTGCAAGCCACTCTTTTCCACAGGTTAAACATTGGCATTCTATATCCGTATGTGTCGAAACATATTTCCCAATCACTTTCACTTTTGGATGTTTTTCTTGCATCTGAGCAATAAAAGATTCTTGATCTTTTAAACCTGTTTTGCCTTTATTATTCTTTGCTCCACGTTTTGCACTACAATGAGGGCAGCCCTTTCCACTTAATAATGAATATGCCTTTGGAGTCCACTCATTACCACAAGTAAGACATCTGACCAAAACCGGCTCAACTGCTTTTGTATATAATCCAACCACCTCAATATCCGGATGGATTATTTTCATTTCATTACAGAATTGTTCCGGTGTTATTGCCATATCTTCTTTCTTCCCCCACGTCCTTTGCTAAATCAATTTTGTGCTCATATAAACGGCCTTCATGTCAGCTCTTTCTCAACCTTATCCATTGTTTCCTGGAAACTCCGCTTCAATTCACACTCCCAGATAACAATTACCTTCCACCCAAGCTCCCTAAGCTTTTCCTGTTTTATCTGGTCGTTTTTGACATTTTTATCAAACTTCTCAAGCCAAAATTCCGTTCTCGTTTTTGGTGTTGTCGCATCTTTACATCCTTCATGCCGATGCCAAAAGCAGCCATGAACAAATATAGCCACATGATACTTTGGTAGGACAATATCCGGCTTACCGGGATATCTTTTATCATTCTTTCTGAAGCGATATCCTTTTGAAAACAGATATTTTCTGACTTCCACCTCAATTTTTGTATCCTTGCCTTTAATCCGGCTCATATTCCAGCTTCTTTTTTCAGGTGTAAGCTTATCGCTCATATTACTTCACCAGCTTTCAAGATTTCACTAATAACCAATCTTCAGTTACAACCTTAGGTGAATGTGGACTGAATGTATCATTTCCATTCACGCCATTCAAATCACTATTATTACAGCTAATCTTTGGCTCAGTGCAGCTTACTACCTCCACCTTAAGAACATAATAAAAATCTGCGGATCTTTCTTTACCATCGTTAGAACCATTCTCTGTCAGTAAATCATCAAGCTGCTTTTTTGAAACCAATTCACTTGATTTTATGATTCCTTTAAGCGGCTCTATTTCATATCTACCCGTAGCATTTATATCATTCTGATAAAAGCGAATATACTTTGCTTTTCCTATATCTTCATGATGTGAATACACTGATTCACCCTTGATAGCATAGTAATAAAAAACAAAAGTCCTGCCTTCAGATAAAAGGTCTTCTCTGCTCAGCAACTCATAATAATCAGGTCTCAAATAACCGATAACACACAAATCATTATGGATATTCTTATTGTCCTTTTCCTTACCTGTAGTTCTTTTATCTAACATACTAATCGCAGGTTCACCAAGTACAAGGTTGCTATAAGACAACATACGGTTAAGTCTGCTGTATTTTCTGCTACGTGCTTCAATGATTTCATATATAAAATCCTTCAATGCATTTTCACTGTCCGTCTGAATACTTGGTTTGATTGCAAAAGCACCTACTCCTGGAAGAACCTCCTCAAAGAGTCTGTAATTCTTTGTCTTTGAATCAAAATCTCCAGGATACAGGACGTAACTTCCTACAGTTCTTCTAATTGCATCATTGTATGTATGCATTTTCAGAAGATCTCCTCGCTTGTATGTATTCGTTACGCTATCCTGTTTATCATTTTCAACTTCTTCCTTTATCTGCTCCTCTGTCATTTCATTTTCATCAGGTCCGATAAAAGATCTTAAATCCGTTATCCTGTACTTCGCATCAAAATGAATGTAGCTTACCGCACCTTCTCTGACGGCATCTTCAGGTTTAAGATAATCCGAAGGATACACTTCTAGCGTGTAATCCGGTCTAAACGGCCTTGAATATGATCCTGCATACTTTGTATTGGAAAACTCTTCCCTTGAAAAGGTCCTGTTATAATACAGATTCACCCTTGTACCCAAATCAGGAAGAAGAAATGCCTGACAAGAAGTCTGACCTTCGCTTAATGAAATAGTTAGACCATTGTCAGTATTGATGAACGGCTTTTCAGAAGCCTGTACACATTGGCAATTATCGATTGAACTGATAATTTTTCTAAGTTCAAAAAACAACCAATACTCATACAGTAATGCCGTATTTTTAGATTCTCCGCTATAGGCCTCCTGCTCACCCTCCCAATTCAACTGAAGAGCAAGATCAACCATAGCTGCTGCGTAAAAGACTTGTCTATATCCTTCTCTCTTTTCAAGTACCTGATTATTCTGCGGCATAATCGTAAGTTCTCTTACATCATCAAAGAAATGATCTCTCAAAATGTCATCAGTAATTCTTTGAATCTCTAAAGCCTCCCGATAGCACTCCGTATACATATTCTGTCCTGCATTTTTTCCTTTTGCGGCATCAAGACTTGAACAGAGTTCTCTACATATCAGGTTGAATTTTTTCAAAGCAAACTTCACAAAACGGTTTGCAACGGTATCAAGACTGTCATACTTTCTTGTTACAGCAACTTCCTGAGGCATAGGCTTTCCATTTACCATCTGCCAGCCTCTACTATGAGAAAAAGGGCTGGAATAAAAGCTTGCACTTGGAGAACCCTGTCCAATTGGCTTAAGGACTTCATCCTTCATAAGCATTCTATCCGGATTACGCTTTATATGTCCGAAAAGAGCCTGTAGGTTATGTGAGTAACAGAATTCCCTCAAGAAAATAAACTGCTCCAAAAGCGTCTTGGCACTATTGGTATCAGATGTTTCAAATCTGTTCGATGTAACACCTGAATACTCCAGCAAGATTTCTGCGCACTCTTCAGCCAGCTTTTTAGTTAACTCAATATAGTCCTCTTCATAATTCATCTTCTGAGGTACTATTTCAAAATCGACTACAGTTTCATCTGAAGAATTTTTTAAATGTGTTCTTCCAAGGTAGTTAATAAATCTAAAGGATAATGCATCTCTATCTCTGGTTACTTTGAGGAACTTATTATTCTTCTCATTTGGGAAACCGAGATTCTTACAAATCTGATCCGAACCAGTTTGAATGTCATCCTTTAATCTGCATGTATAAGTAGCTGTTTCGCGTAGTCTTAATATTTTCTGTCCATCCACTGAAGTTGCAATATCAAGCTTTGAGAGCACAGCTTTAGACGCAGCTTCTTTTTCTTCATAGGCAATCATATCTGTGCCTTCTTCTTCAGTAGCTACGTTAAAATCAATAGTATCCCACTCGCCCTGCGGATAAATTACTATCTCTATTCCATTTTTATCTTTAAATGAAACTGCTGCTATGCCCATTAAAACACCTTCTTACATAAAGCTTGCGTACTGATATTTATCAAGTCTTTTCTTCATCTGCTCTATCTTCTTCAATGATAAAGTCATTTCTTCTGATGAATCCCCAATTCCGTTTTTACATTTTTCTTCAAGAGTATCCAGTAACTCTCCTATCTGTTTTCTATCACCATATATTTTAGGAAGAATCTTCTGAACAATCTGTTCGTCCATTGTTCTTGTAAGATTAAAGTTACCTTTCTGTAACTCATATGCCGCCGCATAATACTGACGGATCTCTTTAACTGTACGATAAGCAAATTCAAAACCACTTTCCTGAAGTTCCTCGTAAATGCTATCAAGAAATTCTCGAACCTGCTCAAGTTTTATCTGTTCAACATTGCAAACTCCATTTCTTATAACAGACGCAAGATCTATAAATCCTTCAGCCACTCCATTTCCTGCACGAGAAACATTATTCACATCTACTGAACCTGTAATCAAGTTCAATACAGCTTCCTTTTCAGGCTTAAATTCTACAACATTAGAGCGATCTAACACCTTTGGACTAAACATATATGTTGTTTCATCAATATTAACTGTTCCTGTTACAAAAAGATTTTTAGGAAGTCGTATCTTTTCAGGAATCGTTATCTCTTCTCCATCTTTCGCTTTTTTGCCAGACACCTTGTAAAGTGGGATTTCTTCATCCGACTCCATTGCACTCAAAAAATCTGAAAAATATCTTTCCACATGTGAAAGATTCATTTCATCAAGTATAAGGAAATATGGCACTGTCGGATTTTTTATTGCCTGGAGAATAAAATCCAGTGTTGGAGTTGAGACATATTTCTCTTCAAGTGGATTATAAAATCCAAGCATTTTAGTATTATCTGTCCAGTCTGCACCAACAGGAACAATTAACCAATTTCTTTTACCATCTATTGTTCTTTCAAGGTACTGTGAAAACTGTTTCGCTATTCTTGTTTTTCCCGTACCACTATTACCAGTCAAAATAACAAACGGTTTAGTCAGAAGTGATGTGATATATCGCTCAGCAAAAACAGCATCAAATACGTCTGGTAAATCTGATATAAGAAATTCTTTCTTCAATACATGAAGATAATAGGTACCACCCTCGTCCTTTATTTCGAGAACATCAGAATAATATTTATTAACCAGCTTTATAAGCGCCTGTAGATAATTATTGCCCTGCGCACCCTCAGTTATATCTGTTCCAACCCATTCAGTAGTCAGTTTACATCTGTACTCTTCACCGTTTGCTTTTATAAGATATTCAGTATCAAACACCCTAGTCTTATCACTTGATGATTCTGGGTCAAACATTCCTGACGATGGACGTGCGAACATATACCGTAACCAGTTTCCTTCTGGCAAAAGCCCATCTGTATTTCCTGTATTTATCTTTATACTCTGATCCATAATTTCGATTCGTTCGATAATACTCTCGAACTCATCTAACTTATATATGTAATCAACAATTGCTTTTGCACAATCTTTCACTACAACTGGCAGCTTGATTGCTGAATCAAGCACTTCAGTCTGGCCAGAAATTTCATTTTCAAGTTCATCATAAAGAGCAGGTCTTTTTGCAAGATAATAGACCAGATTACCTAGATATGCAGATGAGGCATTTGGAACATCCATCTTTCCTAAAACACAAGACCCAAAAATATCCTTACATGATCTGATTTTATCGCCGGCATTAACCAGATTTTTACCTGGTCTAAATTCCTGATCTCCGTTAATGAATTTTTTCATATACTCTCTATCATTTTCAGAGTCAAAAAGATTAACATATGCAGATCCGCTATAATCCTGTGCTTTAACACAATTCATTACATCAGTATCAGTTCTCATATGATTATCAAAAAAATCACAATACTGATATAAAGCCTGCGCATATTTTTTGCACATTACAGCCAGATACAACCATTGATTTGAAAAGAAAACATAGCTTTTATCAGTTTGAACAACTGATGTTGCTCCCCAAATTTTGCTATATGCTTTCTCCTCCTGTGAAAACATCTCATCCAACTTTATTCTTAAGCCTTCACTTATTGTAATTTCTGGAATAAGTCCTGCCTTGATACTTTCAGGTTGAAGCACAGGATCATTTAAATCTGCAAACATCTATTTACACCTCCAATATTTGTTTCACTATTTGTTCTGATACCTTTTCAACAACCGGAACTGCTACACTATTTCCAAACTGCTGATAGGCCTTTGTATTCGAATCCGGAAGCTTAAACTCTTTTGGAAATCCCTGCAGGTTAGCTGCCTCTCTTGGTGTTAGTTTTCTCGGATTCTTACCCGGTTGCTCAATCAGTATTTCACTCCCGTCCTTGTAATACCTTCTCGATATTGTGCTTGTATATTCAGAATCTCCATTGAATAAACAATATCCAAATCCATTTCCTTTTTCTTCATGTTCCAACTTTCTTCTTTGATGTCCCGCCCACAATTTATCCGAAATTGTAAATGTATCAGGAACATTTTTTTCAAGAATAGACGAAACTTTTGTTTTCGTGTTTTCAGCCTCTGGATATAGAAATTCTTTAATATCCAAATCCTTTTTCCAAAGTACTATATAAATTCTAGGACGATTCTGTGGTACCCCATAATCTTTTGCGCACAGAACCATCTTTGCACATTCCTCTTTTAGTTTTGATACCGGACCATTATCAATAAGTTCCTGTGGAACATTACACGTATATCCCATCCCAGTAATTGTTCGCAGAACAGTTTGAATGGTTTTTCCTTTATCATTACTGATAAGTCCTCTAACATTTTCAAGCAATACTGCCTTGGGTTGATGATCACGGAGTATTTCCGCAATATGATAAAACAATGTTCCTCGCGTATCTTCAATTCCCTTTTTTAATCCAGCATTGCTAAACGGCTGGCAAGGAAAGCCCGCACATAAAACATCAAATTTATCAGGGATTAATGCTTTAGTTGCAGGTATCGTAATATCACCAAATGGCACTTCACCATAATTTCTAAAATAAGTTTCCTTGGCAGGCTCATCCCACTCACTAGAGAAAACGCACTGGCCACCCAGATTCTGCATAGCAATTCTGAATCCGCCAATTCCTGCAAATAAATCTATAAATATAAACTTGTTTCTCTTAGGCACTAATTCAATTTTATTATCTTTATTGAACAATTCTGCTGAAGGTAAGTCAGAAGCGTCAATTCCATTTTCTTTTAAAATGTCACGATACTTCTTTGCGTTAATCGTATCGCCAAGCTGAATTGCATGACTGATTAATGCATACTTTTCATCAAATTCCTTGTCTGTGAATCGAGCAAATGCGTTGTTGTAAATTGTCTTCTTCATTTAAGATTTGTATAACCTCTCAATCTTTAATTTTGTCGCATTTGGAGACATATTCATTTTTCAAAACTCATAACATCACCAATATCACAATTGAAATAATTGCAAATTCTCTCCAATACATCTAAAGACACTTTTTCTCCCTTCCCCATTTTTGCAATGGTAGTAGAGCTGACTCCGATCTTATCTATCAGATCCTTCTTTTGCATTCCATTATCAATTAATAATTTCCATAGACTGTTATATGATATTTTCACTAAGTACACCTTTCTTCTCCTCAGAGAACAACATTAAACCAATCTTTCACTATTATACCATCATCTCTCCATATTCGCTATAGAAATCTTTATGTTTGTAAAGTTTTTATTTTCCCGGAAAAAGCATTGCTTTATTATTTTCCCATATATGTTGAGATTAATATTTTTAATTCACTACGGTCTTGTTGCATGTATAAATTATCAGAAATACTGCCCCATTATCTGGACTCTCGGATCTTTTTTCATGCTTTTCTCATCTGTTTCCCGCTCGCGCGGCACCATCTTTGATGGTGTTAGGGCGCAGCTACGCAAAGTCGCGAACAGTGCTTTTTTGTACAAAAAGCTACTATTGGTGCTAGAATATAAATAGTACAAGCCAAAATGAGAAATTCCAAATACACATAAGCATGGTACAATAGAAACATGCTGAAGGAGGATCTCATATGGCAAAGCAACATGACAAACAATTTAAACTTGATGCAATCCAGTACTATCAAGATCATAAAGATCTCGGAGTACATGGATGTGCAGAAAATCTTGGCATCGGCTACAGTACATTAACAAAGTGGCTGAAAGACTTCCGAGAATCAGGTGATATTCCTGTTCGTGGTTCTGGTAATTATGCATCTGATGAGCAGGAGGAAATTGCCCGTCTCAGACGTGAATTACGTGATGCCCAAGATGCACTTGATGTGTTAAAAAAAGCAATCAACATTCTGGGAAAATGACGGAAGCCATTTATCTCGAAGTGTCTGAGAAGACAGAAGCTGCCAAAAAGGCTGGACGCCGGGTTTCCGTCTCCGGAATGTTGAAATTTTTAGGTGTCTCTCGCTCAGGATATCTTGCATGGCTCCACCACGTACCTTCTGATACAGAAAAACGTCGTGAAGCTGTAAAAGCAAAAATACAGGATATTTATGATGATTCCAAGCAGAACTACGGCGCTCCGAAAATCACTGTAGAACTTCGAAAAACCGGTGAAGTCATTTCGGAAAGAACCGTTGGTACATATATGCGCCAAATGGGAATCCGTGCTCAGTGGAGCAAACCATGGACCATCACCACAAAAGATTCTGATTTCAGCACAGAATTACAAAATATCCTTGATGAACAGTTTAATCCTGACCGCCCGAATGTTGTCTGGTGTTCGGATATCACCTACATCTGGACAATAGACGGATTTGTCTATCTGACCAGTATTATGGATTTATTTTCCAGAAAAATCATAGCCTGGACACTTTCAGAAACACTGGAAGTATCCTGCGTGATTGACACTATAAACAAAGCCAAAGCTCGCCGAAATATTGATCAACCATTAATTATCCATTCGGATCGTGGCAGCCAATATGTTGCAAAGGAATATAAAAAAGCAACCGAAAATATGCAGCGTAGCTACTCGAAGAAAGCTTTTCCGTGGGATAATGCATGCATTGAATCCTTTCATTCTGTTGTCAAACGTGAATGGCTCAATCGCTTTAAAATCCGTGATTATAAGCAAGCATACCAGTTGATTTTTGAATATCTGGAAGCTTTCTACAATACGAAACGAATTCATAGCCATTGCAACTATATGTCGCCAAACGAATTCGAACAAGTGTATGAAAGAACGAACACTGAGGCTGAGCTTCTGGCAGGTTAAAATGGGGAGAAATTTCTCATTTTAACTTGTACTAAATCTTGACATAGGACCACTGATAGCTCTCTATTCACTTTCATATTCAGAATTTTTTGTGTTCCCACAACCGGGGTCTAATACCACAACTACGGTCACCTTTCTCACAAGCTCTTTTTCCTTGTGATTTTCACCAATCTTGTTGAAACTGAAAAACTCTACAAAGTGCGTAAATTCAAGGATTTCTACATATCCTTTCTTTGTAGCAACACCACAGTCTCATTTTGTGTATCATTGTCCAAACTTAATGTAAACTCTTTTTCTATAATCGGCAACTTAAATTCTATGGATTTCAGCCACTGACCATTCTCTTTGCGTTCTTCGTAAATCTGCACATTATCCACTAACTGCGACAGGAACTCCCGTTTCTCTGCTTCGTTCATTTGAGCATACAATTTATCAAAGAACACGAGTGCCTTGTAAATGTTATCCCCTGTAATCTTATCTGCCAGCAGAGAGCGTTTCTTAGCCTTTGCAGATACCAGCAATTCCTCTGCTTCATCTATTTTATCATAAGTCTTGTACAAATGGTTCTCTAAATCTGTTTTTCTTCGCTGATAATGCTTATCCTCATAATCAAGAGAATCCATATCTGATAAAATAGTATTTTTATTATGATATAGCTTTCTTAATTGTATTTTATAATTTTCTATTTCCTGATCTAATGCACCAGTATCTACTTCCATATTTATTTTGTTGCGGATTAAATCCGAAAATTTAGGATTACTAACCAGTTTACTAATCACCTCTGCAACAGAATATCCATATGGTGCAAAACCACCGTTCCATTTACCTTCCCTGGCTTTCTGCATCCTTCCTTCCATTGTCTGAACACGAATGTTCTCACGTTCAATCTCTGCCACTGCTGACAGAACAGATATCATAAGATACTCCATCTTTTCCTGACTTAATATCCTCCATCATCTGATTAAATGAAACTCTTCCCTCTATTGATTTGCCGGATTTTCCAGCATCCTCATACTCACCGGCAATTTCATCATTATAGTCGCAGAACGCTTTCATTTTTGTTTTCTGTGCATCCAGAGAATAGCCATCTATCTGCATGGTTGTCGAGACACGGGTGTATAAATATACTTTGATTTTCTCTTTCTTCAATTTACATATCACCTCCAGGAAGTGCTGAAACTGCCGACAGATTGATACTGGCTAATGTATTCATCTGCCTGATTGCCAAATTTCTAAGCAATATAAGTCTTTCTGATTGAGATTTCCCCTGCTCAATTAAAATAGCATTATAACTTTCCGTATTTGCCAACACCAACAACTGATTTAAATTTGCATCATCACGCACATTCCCCTTTTTACCCGGATTATTATTTTTCCATTGCTTTGCAGTCTGACCAAATAACGCAACATTTAAAAGATCTGCTTCACTGGCATATGTATAAGCAATCTGTTCCGGTGTGAGCTTTGGTGGAATCAAATTTTCCTTCACCGCATCCGTGTGAATACGATAGTTCACCTTTGATAAAGCTCTGTTCAAGTTCCAGTCCAATGAAAGTCGACTATTTTCATCTTGTTTTAACCTGCGGTAATCTTTCATAATATACAGTTGAAATTCCGGAGAAATCCATGTAGCAAATGCCATTGCAATATCGCTATGTGCATAAGTTCCTCCACCATATCTGCCTGCTTTTGACACTATTCCAATAGCATTGGTCTGTTCAATCCATTTGGTTGGCGTCATAACAAACCTGTTTAATCCTGCCTCACTTCTAACCGCCTCGAATTGCACACGGTTAAAATCTGGATTATGAAGTTCTTCCCAAACAGCCAAAAACTCAACTGTATTTCTGTTTCGCATCCAGTTCTGAATGACAAATCTTGGATCATTATCATTTCTATATTTTGCAATATCTGTCAACGAAATATATTCATTTTCAAAAGTAATTCAGAATTCTCAATGAAGTAGTACATTTGAGGTACAATAAATTTTGTTAAATCTTTTTTCAATTTTTTAAAGAAATCGCATTTGTGTTTTCAAATCTATTTATTTCCATGCCATATTTGTGATGTGGTAAGTATTCATCAATTCTCTTAACGCATTCTGAATCGTCCTTATACATTTCCTTTCAGTCCGTTAAAGAGGTTTTATTACTCAAATACATAATCCCACAAATAGATTTCATTGGGCTACTGACATATATATATGCCTTAACAGGTTCATCTGGGAAGACCTTTCTGTGTTCATATATTTTTTCACCAGAGAGAACCCTTTTATAAACATCTTCCCTTAAGCTTAATAGCATTGTTCTCATATATTATAAATCCTTCCTTATCTGACATTGTATATTTTACATTTGATGCAGTCCAAAATAACGGACTCCTGCGCTTATTCTTCAATATTTCGTGCGACTTTTAACCAGTATCTAAATTCCCAACGCAGTGGTGTTCCGGTCGTTATTTTTTCTCGTATCAAATTTTGATAACAAAGATACTGTTCATCATAATTATCCCAGCTACTCCAAGCAACCTTAGGTCTTGCAATACCTAGTAAATCTCTTGCTATATCAAAAACATAGTTGTCTAGTGGAATATGTAAAAACTCAAAAACACCATCAAAGGAGTTTGCTTCAAGCATATACAAGTATTTGATGGTCATATTAATCCATTTTTGTGCATGACCATAGGTAAGCTTAACTCCCTCGTCTAAATATAGTTTTTTTATCTTATCACTTACACTGTGATGCCAAGCATCAAATTCATCCTGGCTTGTAATACTATCAGACTTCAATTTTGTCAATTCAGCATCAAAAACAGCATTCACTTTTTCTCTTAATGCTAATCTAGTTGCATCCGGCAGGCCGTTGAATCTTATTGTACGATTCATATCTCGATAAGCTCTGCTATTTGCTACCTTTAGTGGATCAGTAAAATCACCAAAGTATATAGCCTTTAAGAAATCAAGTATATCCTTATCAACCTTGATTTCTACTATTTCATCCTTTTCTTTAGTCATTTTAGCATCTCCTTTTTAACATTTTTGTATGGTCAACCCATACTCAATAGTTTTATATGGTCAACCTTTGTTTTTCTTCAAATTCTTTAGTTCAAACGCATAAAAATCCGAGGACTTGGATTTGCTACCAAACCCTCGGAAAAGCTTTATTTTTCAAGCCTTTTTCACACTATCAATTATGTGCTTTAGTCAACAGAACCACGCACTCAACATGCACCGTATGGCCGAACTGGTCTACCGGCTGCACCTCCACAAGGTCATATCCATGGCTGCAAAGATATTTCAAATCCCGTGCCAGGGTTGCGGAATCACAGCTTACATAGACGATACGCTGTGGTGCCATCTGACACATCATGGCAAGGAGGGCTTCCTCGCAGCCTTTGCGTGGCGGGTCCACTACGATAACTTCTGCACGGGCTTCTTTGCCATGGGCGGCACAGTATGCCGGATAGACTTCCTCTGCTTTTCCAACGAAAAATTCTGCATTGGAAATGTGATTTCGAAGGGCATTCTCTTTGGCATCTGCGATTGCCTGCGGTACAATTTCCACACCGTAAACCTTCTTCGCTTTCTGTGCCAGAAATAAGGAAATGGTTCCGATGCCGCAATATAAATCCCAGACCGTCTCTTCGCCGGTGAGATTGGCATATTCCAAAGCTTTGTTATAAAGCACTTCTGTCTGCGCCGGATTTACCTGATAGAAAGACTGCGGAGAAATCTGAAAAGAAATCGTTCCGATATAATCTGTAATGTAACCCTGTCCGTAGAGAGTATAAGTTTCTTCTCCTAAAATCACGTTGCCCCGGGACTCATTGATATTTACAGTAATACTTGTCAATCCCGGCAAATCTTTTAATACTTCAATAAAACTTTCTGCATGCGGTAGCTTCTTTCCGTTGATGACAAAGCAGACCATCCACTCTCCGGTTTTCTCGCCGTAACGGATTAAGATGTGGCGGACGCAGCCTTTTCCGGTTTTCTCATCATAGGCACTGACGCCATAGGATTTCATGGTATCTAAAATAAGGGACAGGATTCTTCCGTTGCCTTCCTTTCCCAAAAGGCAGTCCTGCACCGGAATAATGTTGTGGGTTCTGGACGCAAAAAAGCCTGCCACCAGGTTGCCTTCTTTATCATAACCCACCGGAAACTGTGCTTTGTTCCGGTAGCGGTAAGGCTCCTGCATGCCAAGTGTCGGTAAGACCTTTGGATTTTCAAATCCGCCGATATGTTTTAAATTGTTGCGTACTTTATTTTCCTTAAACTTAAGCTGGCTCCCATAAGAAAGTGCCTGGATCTGGCAGCCACCACACCGCTTATGCTCCGGGCATGGCGGGGTTGTCCGCATGGTGGATTCCTTAAGAATTTCCATCAGGCGGGCATAGCCATAAGTTTTTTTCATCTTCATGATTTTGGCACGAACCATGTCTCCCGGCAGAGCATCCTTGATAAAAAGTGTGATGCCTTCCGTTCTTCCGATACCTTCGCCGTTAGTTCCGATATCGTCAATGGTCAGTGTAACAATGTCATCTTTTTTCATATTTCTTATATACTCGATCTGCGGATGTTCGATTCAAACAGACGGTTGAATCCCTGCCACTGAGTATCTCCTTCCGGTACGTTTGCCAAAAGCTCACGCATGGTCTCCATCTTTGCATCAATATTATCTGCATAGCTTAATGCTACAGCTTCCGGTAATGCCGGCTTCTTCGGAGAACCATACTCTAACTCTCCATGATGTGCCAGAATACAGTGTTCCATCTCATGTGCCAGTTTCACCGGGAAACCATCGATGGTCTTGATGCGCTCTGCGATTTCCATGGCTCCAATCATGATATGTCCTAAAAGCTGTCCCTCATCGGTGTAATCATTTTCCGGGAAAGTAGAAAGCTCTTCTAACTTTCCGATATCGTGAAACATGGCGGCACAAACCAGTAAATCTTTATTGAGAATCTTATAGTTGTCAGCAAAATAAGCAGAAAGCTTCGTTACGCTTAAAGTATGCTCTAAAAGTCCGCCCACAAAACCGTGATGTACGCTTTTTGCTGCAGAATGGAATTTAAAACGTTTTGCAAAATCTGCATCCTCGATAAAGAAACTGCCTGCCAGTTTCTTAAGATATGGATTCTCCATCTGCTTAATATATCCAAGTAACTGCTCATACATTTCATCTACATTATATTCACTGACCGGAAGATATTCCTTTGGTTCATACTCTCCCTCTGTTGCTTTCCGGACCCGCTTTACATTTAACTGTAATGCGCCCTGAAAACTTGTGATATCTCCCACTACATTGATGTAATCAAAGCGGTCAAAATCATCAATTCCCACAGAGCCCGGCTCCCAGATTTTTGCATCCAGTGTGCCTGTTTTATCCTGTAAAATCAATGCTTCATAAGGCTTACCTGCCTTCGTCAGCGCTGACTGCTTATTTTTACAAAGATAGATTTCATTTACTCTTTCGCCTTCGCGTAATGTTTCAATATAATGCATAATTTTCCTCTTTCTATTTTAGTACACCAACGGTTGCAGAACATTCGATTTCTACATAGCCTGCTGCCCCCTGGCGTTTTATGGTAATCTTTACAACATCTCCCGGAGTCTGCCCGGATAACACATTCTTATATGCCTGCGCTGTCTCTACATTTTCTCCGGCAATCTTTACGATGACATCACCGCTTTGCAAGCCTGCCGCCATCGCCGGGGAATCAATTCCCACTGATTTAATATATACGCCCTTTGGTATGTCATATTCCTTTTCAATGTCAGATGTTACAGAAGTCAGTTTCAGTCCAAGATACGGAATATCCTGTCCATTGGAAAGCTTCTCGATAATGTCTTTCAACTGGGAAACGGAAATTGCGGTCAGCGTATTCTCATCGCCGCTGCTGTAATCCTGCATAACAATTCCAACCACTTCACCAGAGAGATTGACCAGTACACCACTTCCCTGACTACTGCCCACAATATCTGTTGTCAGTACATTGTAGTTTGCATCAAAGGTGGAAATGCTGTTAGAAGTCGATGTAATATTTCCTGTCAATATGGAGAAATTCGTTCCCAGCGGACTGCCCAGTGCCAGCACAACGCTGCCCTGTGTGGTCTGAAGTGAATTTCCAAGTACTGCCACTTTAATTCTGCCCAGAGTGCTTTCTTCGATGTCGGAACGTTTTACATTTAAAATCGCAATTCCGGTATTTCCGTCATAGTTTTTAAGCTCCGCTTCTACGGTGCTGTTATCAAGGAAGGTCACATGAATGGATTTTGCTCCGCTTATGACCTTGCGCTCTGTCATAATCAGAAGCTCCTGACCGGTATCCGCAATAATGACCCCACTTGCCTGTCCCTGTCTCTCATAAGGCGTGTTAAACCAGTCCACATCACTGGTCACACCTGTCACCGTAACAATGGACTTATTTGCTTCGCTTCCAATCGCATAAAGCTTACTCTGTAATTTCTGATATTCCTCCGGTGTAAGCTCTTTTAAGCCTTCTTCTACATCCGGCTCGTCTACACCTGTCTCCGTGGAATTTGTCTCTTCTTCCGTATCCGGCTGTACCTCTTCATCTTTCGGGATGCTCACCCTGGTATCCTCCGGCTTATTCAGCCACTCTTCCATCACCGGGCGCATCCATGTAAATACAAAACAGGATACAAGTCCAAAGACAACCGCAAGCACAACCGTAAATGCCGTTTTTAAAATAATACGTCTCTTATTTAACGGCTTGTTCTTGATTTTCTCTTTGATAAATGCAAATTCCTCTTTTTCATTTTCTGACATAGGGAATCCTCTTTTCTACTGTAAATACAACCAATTTTAATTATACTTTCTATCTGCCTATGTTGCAACATTTTTTAAAAAAGAGAGCAGATACAATCAGTACCTGCCCTCTTTTAAGAGTAATGATATAAATATGTTTTCTATATAAAAGATTATTTTCCAAGAATATAGCTTTCCATCCGGCGCATGGCTTCCTCTAATTTTTCCATGGCTGCCGCATAACTGATACGGATATAGCCCTCGCCCTCTTTGCCAAAGGCAATGCCCGGTATCACGGAAAGATGTGCTTTTTTTGCCAGGTCCACGCAGAACTGCATACTATCCTGAATCTGTCCTGCCGGAATCTTTGCAAAGATATAAAAAGCTCCGTTTGGTCTTGCAATTTCAAATCCCAATGCGCTCAATTTTTCATATAGGAAATCTCTCCGTTTCTGATATTCTTTTCTCATTCCCAGTGCATCATCTATACCCGCTGTTACAGCCTCTAATGCTGCTTTCTGGGAAATGGAGCTGGTGCTGGATACCAGATACATATGCGTCTTGCGGATTTCTTTGATAATATCGGCACTTGCTAAGATAAATCCGACACGCCATCCGGTCATGGCATGGGACTTGGACAATCCATTGATTACAATGGTATTCTCCTTGGCAAATTCTGCCATGGAATGGTGCGGTTCATCGCCATAGGTTAATTCGCTGTAAATCTCATCACAGATAGCCAGTATATGATGCTTTTTGATAACTTCAGCCAATGCTGCAAGCTCTTCCTTTAAATAAGTAACTCCGGTAGGATTACTCGGATAATTTAATACAATTGCTTTGATATCTCCACCATTTTCTTCGATGGCTTTTTCTAACCGTTCCGGTGTCAGCACCATTCCGGTGTCACTGGTATCTACTGTAATCGGTACTGCCCGCGCCAGACGAATCAGTGGAACATAGGCGGTATAAATCGGGGATGGCACAATTACTTTGTCCCCCGGATTCAGTGCAGTTAAAATAGATGCTGCTACACCTTCCTCTGCTCCGACCGTTGTTAAGATTTCACCGGCAGGGTCATAATTTAAATGATATTTTGTCTTCATAAATGCGGCAACGCCTTTTAGCAAATCCGGCATTCCGGCATTTGCGGTATAATGGGTAAAGTTTTCTTCTATGCCCTTAATTGCTGCCTGTTTGATATGTTCCGGTGTATTAAAATCCGGCTCTCCTAATGTTAATTTCAAAATATCCGGTACATCACTGGTCTGCTCATCAAATTTTCGAATCAGTGATACCTCTATTGATAAAATCTGGTCATTCAGACCATCTCTTAATGTCTGTTCCATGTTTCTCTTCCTCCCTTAGTTTACAATGTTCTTACAAGCCTTTCCTTCCAGAATATCCAGTGCATTCGTCATTGCCACATCCATCATTTTAATGTGTGCTTCCTCTGTGGATGCACCCATATGCGGTGTTATCACAACTTCATCCAGCGAAAACAGCGGGTCATCTGTCTCCGGCGGTTCCTCCTGCATGACATCTGTTCCATAGGATGCAACAATTCCTGCCTTTATGGCATCCACTAAATCTGCACGGTTTACAAGATAACCTCGTGATGTGTTAATTAAAATGACTCCTTTTTTCATCTGTGCAAATGCTTCTTTATTGATACTTTCTTTCGTCAGCGGAGTCTGTGGCATATGCAGGGAAATAACATCACTTTCCTGCAAAATCGTCTCCCGGTCAGCAGGTATGATTCCATATTCTTTACAGAATGCTTCATCAATATGGCGGCTATAGCCTAATACTTTCATGCCAAATGCGGCAGCTTTCTTTGCCAGTTCTTTTCCGATTGCACCTAATCCTAAGATTCCCAATGTCTTTCCGGTAAGCTCCATTCCATTTCTGTCATTCTTCCATAATTTCTGCTTTGTATTGGCAAAATGATACGGAAGTGACCTTGCGCAGCACAACATTAACCCCATTGCCAATTCTGCTACTGCGTTGCTGTTAGTTCCCGGTGCATTGCATACATCAATGCCACGGGCTCTGGCAGCCTTAATATCTACTCTGTCATAGCCTACCGCCGGTCTTGATATTACCTTTAAACAATCCGGAAGTTCTGCAATCACATCTTCTTTGATGAAATCTGTTCCTGAAATCAATGCATCTGCATCGGAAACAAAATCTAAAAGTTCTTCTTTGCTTAAATTTACTTTTTCACTTAATACTACTTCTGCTGCTTCTATTGCCCGCTTCCAGGTAGGATGATCATCCGGAAGCGATGCATAGTGGCAGGTAATTGCTATTTTCATATCAATTTCCTCTATTTCTCAGTCTGAGCTTTATTTCTTTTTCCAACGAAGCGGATGATGAAGCATACGCCGATTCCAAGTAATGCAAATATTACGATGGTCCCGAATACATAGTTGAAACCGCCTGCTGCATATTTGTCTAAGAAGTTACCTAAAATTGTATTTTCATAAGAATCCGGCAGATATCCGATAACGGAAATAATACCGGTTGCGGTTCCTGTCATTGCTACCGGAACGCCTGCTTCCCCCATGGTTGCATAGTATACACCGCGAACTGCATAGTAAACAGTTGCCAAAGCCAGCACTACAACGATTGCAAGGATTAAGAAGTTCGGTTTTCCAGGAATTGCGATTAATGCAATACCAAAGATAATTTCAATCATAAATAAACCGATTAATGTCTTGGTATAAGAACCAACTTTATCAGAAACCTTTCCAATAATTGGTGCGGAAAAAATTCCAATTCCATAAGAACGAATGGTTGCTACGATTCCGGCTACTACCGCACTCATGCCAAATACGGTTGTAAGATATGTTGTGGTATATTCTGCTGCAACCTGTACGCTGTATGCACATAATACCAGGATTGCTACCAGCCATACGCTTGGTACTTTCAATACGTTAATGTAATCCTTAAAGGAAGTTGCAACATTTTCTTTCTTATCATCATGTGGAAGCAGGAAGAACATGAACACTCCCATAATCACATATACGATGCCATAGAAAATTAAGACATAACGTAACGGGCAGGTGGAAGAAATGTATACACCTAAAATACCAAGTGCCGCAAAGTTAATAATTAAACCTGCTACTGCACGGATTCCTTCGCTGTAACCGAATACGGAACCCTGTTCATCCTCTGAGCCAAACAAACGGACCGCCTTTACAAAGGATACCCAGAATAATACGTTAGAAATTGCCAGGAAGAAATAAATTACTCTCAATACGGCAAACCCCGGTGAAGTTGCATACCAGAATGTTAAAATTGCCAGCAAGCCGGTGGAACCAAGTAACATTTTCCGGTTGTCAAATTTATCTGCCAGAATGCCCCCCGGAATATAAAGAATTGTTTTTGTCAAAGAATACACCGTCATCAATAAACCAATCTGTGTATTTGTAAGTCCGAAGTCAGATACCATGTTGTCATAAAATACTGTTTTTAAATATGGGACACGGTAAATTAAACCTGCTGCAAGTGTCAGGATAATAAAACCAATCCACTTTGTCATCTTATTTGATTTTGCATCACTCATAAGAAAATCTCCTTTACTTTTTATTTCTATTTACAGAGACTCCTGCAAATCCCGGGAAGCAGGAAATCTCGTAAAAGCTATTTTATTTCTGCTTTGCTAAAAGCCGTTTCTGATAACTGCGCATCACAAGACTGATGCCCCATGCAATGATTCCAAAAATAACTATAATTGCAAATATTTTTTTGAATCCTGCTTCATAGCCGTAAGCATCTAAAATATGTCCGCACCAGAGTGACATAAACATATCCGGTGTATAACCAAGCACTGCCACTACTGCCGTTGCAGTTGCTGTCATGGAAACCGGTATTCCGGTTTCTGACATTGTTGAATAATATACTCCGCGGACTCCATGGAGTACCACGCTGAACACCAGTACAAATCCCATTGCAGCATATGCAATCTTTGGTGTCTCAGGACTTAAGAAAAGTACAATGGATAAAACAATTTCTACTACGATTAACCAGGAAATCACTTTTGTGGAAGATTTCACCCGGTCTGCATAAGCGCCTGCTAACGGTGCTCCGATTACTCCACAGATATTATCCCGGATGGTTGCTATGGTTCCAACGGTAACTGCGGCGATTCCCAGTACCTGTGTCATATAAGTTGTGGTATATTCAAAAGCTACCTGCATGCTGTATGTGGTAAATATCAAAAGTGATACCATCCAGATTGCCGGTTTCTTAAAGACTGCTACATAATCTGCCCAGGTCTGATGATGGTCTGCATCTTCTTCCATATCATCTGGATATAGAAACAAAATGAGAATTCCTGTCACCAGATACAACGCTCCATAGAAAAGCAGTGCTCCTCTGATAGAGTGTGCGGTCTCTGCCATCATGGACACGCATTTTAATGCAATGAATGTTGCTATGGAACCGGTAATTCCGCGAAAGCCTTCACTTAATCCGAAGATTTTACCCTGTGCCATATTTTTACCCAGGATTCGGATACTCTTAATAAATGAGGTCCAGAAAAATACATTTACCAGTGCTAACAGTGCCTGTATCAGTTCCAGGATTCCAAAGGAAGGAAGCAGTGCATAGACACCGGTCAAAATTCCCTCTCCCAATAAGGAAAAGACAAGGCATTTCTTGGTATCCAGCCGGTCTGCTATGATTCCGCACGGAATATAAATTAACATCTTTACGCCTGCATAGAAGGAAGAAAGAATTCCAAGCTGTGTATTGGTAATATCAAGGCTTGCTACCAGCTGGTCATAGAAAACAGACTTCAGATATGGAACTTTATAAACGGTTCCTGCGGCTAATATTAATAATATAAATACAGATGTCTGACGTTTTCTGCTTTCAGCCATTGTAATCACTCCTTTCTCCCAGATTTTTTCTCGCTACTCGCTTAAAACGAAAAATAGAGTTGACACAGGTTTCCCTGGTCAACTCCGTCGTTGATTTGTTTTCTTTGTTTTTTTGTTGTACTGAGCATATCACTAATTTTGTTATTCGAAAAGTTACAATTTTTACTTTTTTCATGGTTACAATTTTGTTTTTTCTATTGAAATGGATTTTATGCGACTATATAATAAATTAACTGTATCACCTGATGCAAAGGAGAGGATTTTATGATTTATGTTAACAAGGCGGATTCGGCTCCGCTCTATCAGCAGTTATATACTTCCATCATTGAAGAAATCACTAATGGCTCCCTGCCAAAGAACTCTGCCCTTCCGCCAATCCGGACGCTTTCTGAAAAGCTTAATATCAGCCTGAACACAGTATCCAAAGCTTATCTGCAATTAACGGCAGAGGGTTATGTCCGCTCTGTTCCAGGCTCCGGTTATTATGTAGAGGATATCTCCAATACTTTCTTGGATACCCTTTCTGTTCCTCCGGTTTCCAAAAAGATAACTTCTTCTATTTCCGGACAAAATCCTGCACCAAGAGCAACTCCTGTCCGTTATGATTTTAAACATGATGTCGTATATTCCCATCTTTTTCCGTGGAAGCTATGGCGGCAGTACGTAAACAATGCTTTACTTCAGGAAGAGAATCAGAAGAAAATCCAATACGAATCCAATAAAGGAAACTATGAACTCCGTTCCAATATCTGTCATTATCTGAACCGGAACCGTGGCGTTCACTGCGACCCGGAACAGGTAATCCTTGTGCCCGGCACCCAGTATGGCATTGAAATCATCAGCCGGCTGCTCCCGGCAGAGAAGCACCGGATTGCCTATGAAGAGCCATCTCACAATGGTATCCGGAATATTTTTCTCCAGAACGGATATGAACTTTTTCCGATTCCAGTTGTTGAAAATGGCATTGATATTGACAAGCTTTTTGATTCCTGCTGTAACCTCCTTTATGTTATGCCATCCCATCAGTTTCCTACCGGCCGCACCATTCCGGTCAGCAACCGGCTGCGGCTTTTGGAGTGGGCAATCAGAAACGATGCCTACATCATAGAAAATGACTACGACAGTGAATTCCCGCATCAGACCAGACCGATTCCATCCCTGCAGTCTCTTGACCACTATGACCATGTCATTTATTTTAACACTTTCGCCAAGATACTGACTCCATCCATGCGGACGGCATTTTTTATTCTCCCATATTCTCTTTTGGATAAGTATGAGCAGATGTACCGCTATTTTAATGCGGCACTTCCTTCCTTTAACCAGATTGCCTTATCCAATTTTATTGCATCTGGTGACTTTGAGCGTCACCTGCGGAAGCTGGTTAAGATAAATGAACATAAATATAATCTTCTGTTGAAATCCATCCATACATTTCTTTCTTCCTATATGGATGTAGTAGATACGCCTGCCGGTTCCCACATTATTGTCCGGATCCGCAACTGCACCAACCAGCAAAAGCTGATCGACGCCCTGCGCGAAAAGTCCATTTCCATTTATGGTGTTCAACAGTACTTCCATACTGGAACGGCTTCCGAGGATATCTTTCTATTGGGCTTTAGTTCACTGGAAGAATCAGAAATTCCAGAAGCCTGTGAAGCACTGGCAAAGGCACTGTCCGAGTTATTATAAAATCGTGGGATCAAAATATTTATCCTGCCATTTATCCGGAAACTTATTTTCAACCGCCCTTTTCACCACAATCGGTTTGGGGTATAATAGAAGCAGTGATTTTTAGTACATTTTACGGAGAATATTTATGAATCAAAAGGTTTTAAGAACATTAGAATATAATAAAATTGTAGAGCGGCTCGCGGAGTATGCTTTCGGTGCGGATACCAAGGAACGCTGTCTTTCCCTGCTTCCTTCCACCAGCCTCTCAGAGATTACCAATGCACAGCAGCAGACTAAGGATGCCATGAACCGCAGCCTGAAAAAGGGACGGCTTGACTGCTCCGGTATCAAACCGCTTTCTTCCGCCATCCGGCGTGTGGAAATCGGCGGAACCATGAATATCGAAGAGCTTCTCGGTCTCTGTAAATTATTAGAGACTGCCCGCCGGGTCAAAGCCTATGGCAGAAAGGAACGGGAAGATATTCCGTCTGATTCCCTGAGCGAACTTTTTGATGGTTTAGAACCTCTTAGTCCTCTTTGTGATGAGATCCGCCGCTGCATCATTTCTGTGGATGAAATCAGTGATGATGCCAGCAGTAATTTAAAATCCATCCGCCGTTCCATCCGCTCAACCGGTGACCGCGTCCATGCGCAGTTAAACCAGATGTTAAATAACCAGAATGTCAGAAGCTGCCTGCAGGATTTTGTCATTACCATGCGTAACGGCCGCTACTGTCTTCCGGTAAAAGCTGAAGCCAAATCCCAGATTACCGGTATGGTGCATGACCAGTCCTCCAGTGGTTCTACTCTTTTCATTGAGCCAATGGCTGTGGTAAATCTGAACAACGAATTAAAAGAATTATCCATCAAAGAGCAGGACGAAATTGCCGTTATTCTTGCCACTTTATCGGCAAAAGCAGGGGAATATATTCCTGCCATTGAAACCGATTATCAGATTTTAACAGAGCTTGATTTTATATTTGCAAAAGCCACTTATGCCTTGGAATACAATGGAATTACACCGCATTTTAATACGGAACGGAAAATTCGTATTTTAAAGGGCAGACACCCTCTGCTGGACGCAAAAAAAGTAGTTCCTATCGACATTTCCTTAGGCAGCGATTTTGACCAGCTTGTCATTACCGGACCGAATACCGGTGGTAAAACCGTTTCCTTAAAAACTGTGGGACTTCTCACTCTGATGGGACAGGCGGGACTTCCGATTCCTTCCGGAGACCGCAGTGAGCTTGCTGTTTTTGACGATATTTTTGCAGATATTGGAGATGAACAGAGCATTGAGCAGAACTTAAGCACATTTTCTTCCCATATGACCAACATTATCCACATTTTAAAAGAAGCCAATGAACATTCCCTGGTTCTCTTTGATGAGTTATGTGCCGGAACTGACCCTACAGAGGGCGCTGCCCTGGCGGTTTCTATCTTATCTTATTTTCACAGTCGAGGCATCCGTACCATGGCGACCACCCACTACAGTGAGATTAAGATTTATGCCTTAACTACCAGTGGAATTGAAAATGCCTGCTGCGAATTTAATGTAGAGACCTTAAGTCCGACTTACCGTCTTCTCATCGGTATTCCGGGAAAAAGTAATGCCTTTGCAATTTCCAAAAAACTCGGTCTTTCCGATACTTTAATCGAGGATGCCAGAACCCGTATCAGCAGTAATGAACAGAATTTTGAAGATTTACTTTCTGACCTGGAAGCAAGCCGCATCACCATAGAGAAAGAACAGGCCGAAATCAACCGTTACAAATCAGAAATTGCTGCATTAAAACAGCAGTTAAAGAACAAGCAGGAAAAATTAGATGAAAGCCGGGATGCCATTCTTCGTAAAGCAAAAGAAGAAGCAAACCAGATTCTGCAGGAAGCCAAAGATACTGCAGATGAGGCAATCCGTAATTTCAATAAATATGGCACTACCAGACCTTCCATTCAGGAAATGGAAAAACAGCGTACCAATATCCGGGAGAAAATGGCTGCCAATGAGAAAAAGAGTTCAAAGAAAAAAGACACTGCCATCTACAATCCAAAGGTTCCAAAGAAGCTTCGTATCGGTGACAGTGTAAAAGTTTTAAGCATGAATTTAACCGGAACGGTACACTCCCTGCCGAATGCAAAGGGTGACCTCTTTGTACAGATGGGAATTCTCCGCTCGCAGGTAAACATCAAGGATTTAGTACTGATTGAAGATGCTGCTCCGGGCAGCAAGAAATATGCCAAGACCGGTGCCGGAAAACTTAAGATGAGTAAATCTGCCTCTGTTTCCACGGAAATCAATCTGATTGGAAAAACAGTGGATGAAGCTATTGCTCTTTTGGACAAATACTTGGATGATGCCTATCTTGCCCATCTTCCTTCCGTGCGCATTGTCCACGGAAAAGGAACCGGTGCCCTGCGCAGTGCCGTACAGAGTCATCTGAAGCGGCAGTCCTATATCAAATCCTTCCACTTAGGAGAATTTGGTGAAGGTGATGCCGGTGTTACCATTGCAGAATTTAAATAAATCAAGTATATGAACTACGTAAAACAGAAAGGAAGTTTCCTATGGCTGCAAAACAGAAAATTTTAATTGTAGATGATGATGTTAATATCGCAGAACTGATTTCCCTGTATCTCACGAAGGAATGCTTTGATACAAAGATGGTTCATGATGGGGAATCTGCTTTGAAAGAATTTGAAACCTATGCACCAAATCTGATTCTTCTTGATTTGATGCTTCCGGGCATTGATGGTTATCAGGTATGCCGTGAAATCCGGGCAAAAGCAAATGTTCCGATTATCATGTTATCTGCCAAAGGTGAAATCTTTGACAAGGTTCTCGGACTGGAGCTGGGTGCAGACGACTATATCATGAAGCCCTTCGATTCCAAAGAACTGGTTGCCAGAGTCAAGGCAGTGCTCCGCCGTTACCAGCCGGTGAAGCAGGAGCCTGTACAGCCGGATTTAAAATGTGTTACTTATCCGGATCTGGTGGTCAATCTTTCCAACTATTCCGTAGAATATTACGGCAAAACAATTGATATGCCGCCAAAGGAGTTAGAGCTTCTTTATTTTCTTGCATCCTCACCGAATCAGGTATTTACCAGAGAACAGCTTTTAGACCATATCTGGGGCTATGAATACGTAGGCGATACCAGAACCGTTGACGTTCATGTAAAAAGACTTCGTGAGAAAATTAACGATCATACCGCCTGGAGCATTTCTACGGTCTGGGGCATCGGATACAAATTCGAGGTTAAAGAATGAAGAAACGACTTTATCTGAAGCTGCTGATTGGATATGTGATTTTTGGCATTCTCGGCTTTATTCTCGTATCCACCTTCAGCTCCCACTATACTTATGAATATATTGAAGATACCGAAGTTGACCGGCTTTACAAGGAAGCCAATATGATTGCATCTACCTATGCTTCAAACTATTTCAATGAAGATATTACGGTAGATGACTTGCATGACAGTCTTGCCACCCTTAGCACTTATCTTTCTTCAGAAATATGGGTCATGAATACAGATGGTGATATTCTGATTAACTCCAATGCATCTGTGGACATGGACCACCTGACACACATTGACGGATTTAATGTGGCAGATTTTGGCAGCAAATATTACACCACCGGTTCTTTTTATAATTATTATGACGATACGCATCTTACGGTATTTTCGCCGATTACGATTAATTACAAGGTGCGTGGATATGTGCTGATTCACCAGCCGCTTTCTGTAATCACGCACCATCATGCACATTTACTGAATATTATGTACCTGACTCTGCTTCTGATTTTTATCTGTGCAACCCTGTTACTGATTATCATTGGCTTCGAGGTCTACATCCCAATCCGCAAAATGATTAAGGGTGCTGATGCTTTTGCCGAGGGCAATTTCAGTTATAAAATTCCGGTACATAAAAATGATGAAATCGGCTATCTTGCCGCTTCTCTAAATTATATGGCAAACGAGCTGAATACCCTGGAGGATGACCAGCGTAAATTTATTTCCAATGTCTCCCATGATTTCCGTTCTCCGCTTACTTCCATCAAAGGTTATGTGGAAGCCATGTTAGACGGAACGATTCCACCGGAGATGCAGGAAAAATATTTAAATATCATTGTTTTCGAGACAGACCGTTTGTCCAAGCTCACCCAGAGCCTCTTAGAGTTAAATAAATACGGCAGCCACGGCACAATGTTAGACGTCAGCGAATTTGACATTAACCAGTTAATTAAAATGACCTGTCTTACCTTTGAGGGAACCTGCAAAGCCAAACGGATTTCCTTCCACCTGATTCTTGCCGGTAAAACACTTTATGTAAAAGCGGATATGAGCAAGATTCAGCAGGTGGTTTATAATCTGATTGACAATGCCATTAAGTTCAGCCACCATGATTCTGAAATCACCATTGAGACCACCAAGAAAAGCGAAAAAGTATTTGTTTCTGTCAAGGATACCGGCATCGGAATTCCAAAAGACAGCCAGAACAAAATTTTTGAGCGTTTCTACAAAACCGACCTGTCCCGTGGAAAGGACAAGAAGGGTTCCGGTCTTGGACTCTCTATCGTAAAAGAAATTATTCAGGCACATGATGAAAATATCAACGTCATCAGTACCGAAGGAGTCGGCACCGAATTTATCTTCACCCTGCCGGCAGCCCAGCGGGAAGAGTTATAACGCCAGTTTATAACCTACAGAGCCCGCCACCGGCAGCTTCTTACAAATAATAATCGCTTGGCAACTACGAAAAACACCCTTTGTGAGTTTCACGCTACTCATGCAAATTGAAAACAGCAGCTCATGAACTTTATCCTGTTCATAGGCTGCTGTTTTTCTCTACATACTTCTATGATTTACTTTCCAGTTGGTGCTTCATTTTTCCCTCGGAGATTTATTTTCCGCTCGGAAGATATGGGCGCAGACATCCTGCCATCTGTGAGATTGGCATGGACTGTAAGAATACACGACCCGGTCCGGTTACTACGGTATTGAATACTCCCTCTCCACCAAACATGATATTCTTAAGGCCAGGTACGGTCTGTATGTCGATAGAACAGGAAGAATCCATTGCTGCAAGATATCCTGTGTCTACGATAATTGACTGGCCAGGCTGAAGCATATACTCTTTGATATAGCCGTCAAATTCAACAAATGCCATTCCCTGTCCAGAAAGTCTCTGCATAATAAATCCTTCTCCGCCAAAGAAACCGGCTCCTGCTCTCTTCTGAAAAAATACGGACAATTCTACTCCTGAAGTAGCTGCCAAAAACGCTGTCTTCTGACATACAATATCTGACCCTGGCTGAATTTCAAATGCCCGGATACATCCTGGGAAACTGGATGCAAATGCAATGGTTCCCTGACCATTCATTGCAGTGTATGTATTTACAAACATACTCTCTCCACTAACCATTCTTCCAAACATTTTTCCAATTCCGCCGCCAACAGTATTCATCTGCATATTCGGAGACATCCAGGACATTGCTCCCTTTTCGGTAATCATCATTTCGCCTGACTCTAATTCACAGACTACAACCGGCATTGGTTCGCCTTCAATATTAAATCTCATTTCTAAACCCTCCTGCTGATTTGCATAACATTTTCATGAACCTTTTTCATTATAACAATATAGGAGTGGTCTGCCAATATATTCTTTCAATCTTTTATCCGTTTTCTGCATCCAAAATAAATAGCTCCTATGCCACTGCACAGTGCCAGTAAAAACCAGATGCCAACCGGAGTCATGTCTCCTGTTTTCACGGTTGCGGTCTGTGATGTGTTTCCTGCGGTGGTATTTCCTGTTGTTCCGCTTCCCGGCGTTGTTGTACCTGATGAAGTTCCGGCTTCAAATACCAGTGCATATGCCGAAAATTTATCAGTTGCAAAGGTTATGGTTCCACTTGCTGCATCATACGTTGCAGGAAGTTTTTCATAGGCACCATCATGCTCTCGAATCACATAATAAGTTCCCTGCTGGTTCTTCATCTCATCTTTTACCTGAAGGGTTACATTTAATTTCGCATTTAAATCGGTCAACTGCGTTTCCCATGCATCGTTGGAATTTCCTTTGTTTACGACCTGGAATAAATCCATGGAAAGATAGCTTTGAATCTCTCCATTTCCTGCCTGTGCCTGCATGCCACCCTGTATCTGATTCAGTTCTGTTCCACTGATATCTGCAATATTTAACTGAAGATTTCCAGAACCAATAATGTTTTCTGCATTTCCAAGGGTTGCACCGTCTACTTTTGTACTTGCCGTATTTACTTTATCCTCTGACTTTGTAAATAATGCACTCAGATGTAAATCTGTTGCAGGCATATCCAATACAAAGGTACTTACCTGTGAATCTACTGCTGTCAGCTTTCCACCATTTAAAGATGCGCTCAATAACTGATAACCATAATCCGGTGTAAACTTAATGGTTACTTTGGTGCCTGCTTTAAATTCGGCATAGCCAAAGTCTCCATCCAGTCTTGTGGATGCATCTGCTATATTTCCACCTGCCAGTTCTGCTGCATTTACCACAGTTCCATCCCCTAACTGTGCACTGATTATTTCCACGCTTCCATGTTCAATAACGCAGTCATTTCCAAATCCATGCTGTTCTGCTACTGTAAGGGATGGTGCCCATATAATATTATAATTACGGCTGCTGTTCGTAGTCAGTGCTACTTCAATCTGATAGGAATCTGCCGGAGCCACTTCAAATTCCAGATTGTCTGTCGTTCCACCTAATGGAATTGCTGTTCCATTTACCATAATGGATGCAAATGCATAACCAAAATCTGCTGCAATTGCCACTCTGTGCTGCTGCGTCTTATCTCCAGCAAAGCTGCCCGATATATTCGTTCCCATTCCGGAACCAATCCTCATGCCATCTATCTGTAAGTCTCCAATTGCTCCTCCCACTGCAGTTGCTGTAACTGCAATTGTTTCTCCGGATGCCGGACCCGTTGTGGAACCACCGCCTCCGGATGCTGCAGTACGAAATTCCAGAATCAGTTCCACCTGCTCTGAGGCACTTACAGAAAATGCCTGTCCTCCCTCTGATGTAAGTATATTCTTGTCAAGGCTTGCATCCTGTGCACCATTTTTATTCACCTGACAGTGATTGATTATTGTATCCGTTCCACATACTACTTTAAAATGTACTGTATGGTCAAGACTGTCATCCGGTCTGTTTATTTCTATTGGTGTATCATTATATGCAGTCTGGTTTACTTCTGTCCATTCAGCCGCCGTATCCCATTTATAATACACGGTTCCGGTCGCTGTGCTGTCCTGTCTTGCAATTCTGACCACTGCTTTCTGTCCATCAGCTTTTACAATCATGCCGGCACTTCCCATAAATAATGAAAATACCATAAAAAAGCTTAACAACCAGGAAATTTTCTTTCGCATCTTCATATTTTTTCTCCTTTACTTTCTTCTATAAACTGCCACTTCCACCGCACACGTTACAGGCTCCGCTGCCTCCCAGTACCACCAGCATAAGCAGACAAAGCAATCCTCTAATGGATTTTTTTCTCACGTTTTTCCTCCTTCCTTTTCTGTCCTTTTACTATATGAATATACGCTTTTCCTACCTGTTTTGATAAGTTTACATTTGTCTCATTTTAGGGATTTTCCACGATTTATGGCTGTTTCCAGCTATAATAAAACTGAAGAAGCCCAATTCTCGACTTCGTCTCTGTCTTTTCATTTAAAGATGCCATATAACGGTACAATGCTGCTCTTGAAATATATAGCTGCTCTGCTATTACCTGCGCACTTTCATCAGAAGAAAGCAATAACCTTAACACATCCTGCTCCCTGTTTGTAAGTGCATAATTCTTCACAAACGCCTGAAATTTATCCTCCAAAAATTTTTCACGTTCTTTTTCCAACATTTTCGCCATATTTTCTTCCTGTATATCCATACGAAACTGTACCATATACAAATATACCAGCATACTGATAACTGCAAATAAAATCAATGCTATGATGCTGATGCGCATTCCATCCCCGGTCTCTATCAGCATCAGGGAAATAGTTCCTGTAATCCCGACACAGATATTATTTGTTGCCCTTCCAAGTCCAGCCCATAACTCCGGTACTTTCATATAATAGGAAAGGTCCATAAAACTGGTGGTAAAATATACCACAAAGAAGCCTGCGGACAAATAGAACACAATAAGACCCGCCATAAATGGTCCGCCCCAGACTATTATCACTACACACATTGTTGAAAGCAGTGTCACACAGTACATCATAATCTGCATAAATCTATGCTCTTTTATATCAAAAAGCACTCCTGCCAACAGTCCGCTTACCGCAAGCAATAATCTCGGCCACTGACCAATATCTACACTTCCACCTGCATGTACTAAAGTTACTGCATTGTCCAGACTGGAAAAAATGCATGTCATTAGAACCACTATCGAAATCAAAAGCAATGCCGCAAGCATCGGATGCCGGAGGCTTCGCCTGTTATTCTTCCGGATATCAGTATCTGAATCTGACCCTGAATCCTCTGCTCCTACTCCCCCCCGGCTGCATTCCAGACTCAGTCTGCGAACCAGCAATACCATTGCCGCCAGAAAAACGGAAAGTACAACAGACTCTACAGTGCTGTTATGTATCAGATTATTGCTGATAAACTGAAGCAATAATCCAAAGGCATATCCAAATCCAACGGTTTGTGCAAGTCCTTTTTCTGTCGAAAGGCTTACCACAGCATAATAATGTACAGCACTTCCAATCATGCCATATAAAATATAAAGCAGGAATCCGGATAAAAGCATACTTCGATAGGACAAATGCTCCTGAATTACGAAAATGCAGATGATTCCTGCTATCGGCAATAAATATAAAACTATCTCCCGCATCTTCTGGTTAAAATAACGGTTAATGCATGGGAATAACAGGAATCCTATTACGCTGATTCCCAGCACATAGTTCTGTGCCCTTACTACTCCTGCGGAATCTGTTGCATAGCGTATCATATTGTCAAACAGATACTCCGAGCCTAAAAATATATAATTGAAAATAGCCAGCACTGCTATGATTCGAATTCTTTCTGGTTTCATAAATTGTCTCATCGTCTGTTCCCTGCTCCATTCTTTTGTCTTAATTTCATTATATACAATTGTCTCTTTCCATCAAGTTGACAAATGTCTCATTTCCTGTAAACAAGCAAAAAAAGAGCCAGGACACGAATGTCTTGACTCTTTTTTGACTCATATAAAACGATGTTAATTATACTAACTCGATAAGAACTTCTAAAGCTCCGTCACCTTTACGCTGACCAATCTTTACGATTCTTGTGTAACCACCGTTACGGTCTGCATACTTAGGTGCGATTTCGTCGAATAATTTTGCAACTAAATCAACTTTCTTTGTATTTTTCTTCTTTCCTGCTGCTTCTGTAGGAACTTCAGTTACAGGATAAAGAACTTTTAACATCTCTCTTCTTGCATGAAGACGGGAAGGATTATCCTTCTTGATTGTTTTTTCCACTTCGTCATATACAGTAACTTTCTTACCATCTACAACTTCTTTTACTCTCTTGCCGTCTTTGTCTTTTCTTGCAACTTTAGCTTTTACAGTAACTTCTTCGAAGTTATCTTTCTCGCGAACTGCCATTGCAATAAGGCCTTCTGCAATTTTACGGATTTCTTTTGCTTTTGCTTCTGTGGTAACAATTTTACCATTGTTTAATAATGCTGTTACCTGATTTCTCAGTAATGCTTTTCTCTGGGAAGATGTTCTTCCTAATTTTCTATACTTTGCCATTTTTATTCCTCCATTTGTGGTACATCCGGCCATGCTCATCGGACTTACTTACCGAATGCTTGTTTTGTGCCACTCATGAACCAACATCACCACGCTCGTCGGACTTACTGGTGCTGCTGCACTGAGTTATCTTAAACCTCGTCGCCCTGATTGAGCTGAAGGCCTAATTCTTTTAATTTTGCTAATACTTCTTCCAAAGACTTACGTCCAAGGTTACGAACTTTCATCATATCTTCCGGTGTACGGTTTGTAAGTTCTTCAACAGTATTGATACCTGCTCTCTTCAAGCAGTTGTAAGAACGTACGGATAACTCCAGTTCGTCAATGTTCATCTCAAGAACTTTTTCCTTCGCATTGTCTTCTTTCTCAATCATGACTTCTGCTGTCTTAGCATTCTCGGAAAGGTCAATGAAAAGACTTAAGTGCTCGCTTAATACCTTTGCAGCTAAGCTGACTGCTTCATCTGGAGCAAGTGTTCCATTGGTATATACGTCAAGTGTCAGTTTATCGTAATCGGTAATCTGACCCACACGGGTATTCTGAATGGATAAGTTCACACGCTCTACCGGTGTATAGATAGAATCTACTGCGATTACACCAATTGGTAAATCTGCATCTTTGTTCTTATCTGCGCTGACATAACCTCTACCTTTGGTAATGGTTAATTCCATGTATAATTTGGAATCAGCACCGCCATTTAAGTGTGCAATTACTAAATCCGGATTCATAATCTGAATATCCTGATCTACCTGAATATCTGCTGCTGTAACAACGCCTTCACCACTGAACTCAATGTAAGCTACCTTAGGCTCATCATCAGCGCTGTTATTACGGATTGCAAGCTCTTTGATGTTCATAATGATTTCAGTAACATCTTCCTTTACGCCAGGAATAGAACTGAACTCATGAAGTACACCATCGATTTTAACCTGACTTACTGCTGCACCTGGCAGGGATGACAACATGATTCTTCTTAAAGAATTACCAAGTGTTGTACCATATCCTCTTTCCAAAGGTTCGCATACGAATCTTCCATATCTTTTGTCTTCAGAAATTTCAGCAATTTCAATTGTTGGTTTTTGAAAATCGAACACTACAAAGCCCCTCCTTCTTTCGGGTAATTTGTTTCTTCTTTCAGCCCGCTAGTTTATGATTATTTAGAATACAACTCGACGATAAGCATCTCGTCTACTGGTACATCAATCATTTCTCTGGAAGGTAACTCTTTTACGGTTCCCTGCATTTTCTCTGCATCAACATCAAGCCATTCCGGAACTAATCTGCCGCCAGCTACTTCTACGACATCTTTCATTCTCTGGGAATTTTTACGGCTCTCTTTGATTTCGATTACATCGCCAGCTTTTACCAGGTAAGAAGGAATGTTAACTAACTTTCCGTTAACTGTAACGAATTTGTGGTCAACGATCTGTCTTGCTTCTCTTCTGGTTCTTGCAAATCCAAGACGGAAGATAACATTATCAAGACGGCTCTCTAAGATAGTCATCAGGTTTGTACCTGTCATACCTTTCATCTGGTCTGCTTTATCATAATAGTTACGGAATGGTTTCTCTAATACTCCGTAAATGAATTTTGCTTTCTGTTTTTCACGAAGCTGAAGGCCATACTCAGATACCTTCTTGTTCGCTCTCTTTAATTCTCTGTTAGATTTTTTATCATATCCCAAATAACTTGGCTCTAAACCAAGAGATCTGCATCTTTTCAGAACAGGAACTTTATTTACTGCCATTTTAGATATCCCTCCTAATTATACTCTACGACGTTTTGGTGGACGACATCCATTATGAGGAACTGGAGTTACGTCACGAATAGAAAGAACTTCAAGTCCGGCTGCCTGAAGGGCACGGATTGCTGCTTCTCTTCCTGATCCTGGTCCTTTAACCATAACATCAACTGTTTTTAATCCATGTATAAGAGCTGCTTTTGTAGCAGTTTCTGCTGCCATCTGTGCAGCATATGGAGTAGATTTCTTTGAACCTCTAAATCCAAGACCACCGGCACTTGCCCATGATAATGCATTACCCTCAGCATCAGTAATTGTTACGATTGTATTGTTAAAAGATGACTGAATATGTGCCTGTCCGCGTTCAACGTTTTTCTTTACACGCTTTTTTGTCACTTTTTTTGTAACTTTAGCCATATCTAAACTAACCTACTTTCTTAAATTTAAAATTATAAAGTTGCCAAGAATTATTTTTTCTTGTTTGCAACAGTTCTCTTAGGACCTTTTCTTGTTCTTGCATTGGTCTTTGTTTTCTGACCACGAACCGGAAGTCCTTTTCTATGACGGATTCCACGATAGCATCCGATTTCCTGTAATCTCTTGATATCAAGAGCTGTCTGACGTCTTAAGTCACCTTCTACAACCTGAGTCTCATCGATTACTGCACTAATTCTTTTTACCTCGTCGTCAGTTAAGTCTCTGCAACGGGTATCAGGATTAACGTTTGCCTCAGCAAGGATACGGTCAGCACTAACTCTGCCGATTCCATAGATATAAGTCAAACCAATCTCAACACGTTTTTCTCTTGGTAAATCTACACCTGCAATACGAGCCATGTGTGTTTACACCTCCATATAGATTTCTTTGTTAATAGTAAGGAATTCCAAAGACCCATGCAGCTGCGGTTTCCCGCCCTGAAATGTGTGCATACACCTTTTTCTTCCTATAGTAATGATTGCTTAGCAATCCCAGCCACAATCTGCTGCATCCTCTCGGTATGTAAGGACTGCGCAACAGACCACGCGCGTTCGCGTTATATTATGAACAGCACATTCTCATGCGCTGCAGCCGCACATAATTTTTCAAACAAAGTGGAAATTAACCCTGTCTCTGTTTGTGCTTAGGGTTTTCACAGATGATTCTGATGCTTCCCTTTCTTTTGATAACTTTGCACTTCTCGCAAATAGGTTTAACTGATGATCTTACCTTCACAGCATAATCCTCCTTTCTACTTGCCTGCGCCCCGGAAAACCTGTTTCCATGGGTATTTCTCTTTTCTTTCTGCTAAACAGCATAATATGCCCTTGTTTTCACAAAAGCGTCCATTTAGCATTTTAGCATAGAGAATCCGAAAAATCAACTACTTTTCTCGAATTTTCTCCTTATTTATCTCTCCAGATAATTCTGCCCTTTGTCAGATCATATGGAGACATCTCAATCGTAACCTTATCACCTGGTAAGATACGAATGAAATTCATTCTTAATTTGCCGCTGATATGCGCCAGTACCTGATGGCCATTCTCAAGCTGCACCTGAAACATTGCGTTTGGAAGCTTTTCCAAAATTGTTCCTTCTACTTCAATTACATCTGCCTTTGACATTTTCTTTCCTCCTGCTAAATCAATCTTTTCTGGTTAATATATATTGCTCATAAGCCTTAATCAGCTTTGCTGCTTTTGCATTTTCTGTAAGCCCCGGTTTATTTACTGCTTCTAAGACTTCCTGCGGAAGCTTTTTTACAAGCTGTACATGTTTGTAGCTTTTCTTTCTCGGCCGGTCACAGGTTCTTGTGGTTCCATTTACAAGATAGACGAATTTTTCATCCTGTGACTGCACTACATAGTACTGATTCCGGTCGTGACCTGCCTTTACTCTTGCCAGATACATTCTCTTTCCTCCTCTGTCAATGTAAGGATTTCCGGTCTTCCTTCTGTAATCAGAATGGTGTTTTCATAATGTGCAGATAAGGAACCATCGTAGGTTACTACTGTCCATTCATCATCCATCCATTCCACATCCGGGCTTCCGGCATTTATCATCGGCTCAACTGCCAATGTCATTCCTGCCTTCAGTTTCAGTCCTCTTCTCCACTGACGGAAATTCGGAATCTCCGGTTCCTCATGAAGATGGGTTCCAATGCCATGCCCTACCAGATCATATACAACTCCGTAGCCGTAGCTTTCTGCATAATCTCCGATTGCTCCTGAGATTTCATAAAGCCTTCTTCCGGCTCTTGCATACTGCATTCCCTGGAAAAAGCTTTCCCGGGTTCTTTCTATTAAAAGAGCAGCCTCTTTACTGATTTCACCAACTCCATGGGTTCTTGCCGCATCGGAATGATATCCCTTATAGATAAGACCGGTATCAAGGCTTACGATATCGCCTTCCTTAATAATATGGTCTTTTCTTGGAATTCCATGAACAACTTCGTCGTTGACCGATACACAGACGGATGCCGGATAGCCCTGATAATTCAGGAAATTCGGTTCGCAGCCAAGGCTGCGGATGGTCTCTTCTCCGATTTTATCAATCTCCCATGTGCTGATTCCAGGTTTGATTGCACGTTCCAGTTCCTGATGTACTTTAGCAAGATACTTTCCTGCCTGACGCATCAGCTCTATTTCTTCTGCTGATTTAATCGTAACCGACATTATTTACGCTCCTAAGATTGTAACGATGGCTTTGAATACTTCATCCATCGGCTGTGTTCCGTCTACAGATTTTAAAATTCCCTGATTCTTATAATAATCAATCAATGGCTGTGTCTGCTCATGATATACTTTTAATCTCTTCTGAACTGTCTCTGGCTTATCATCTTCACGCAATACGATTTCGCTGCCACAACGGTCACAGATTCCTTCTACCTTTGGTGGAATGGAAATAAGATGATAGGTTGCTCCACAATTTAAGCAGGCTCTTCTGCCACTCATACGATTTACGATATTTTCGTCTGGAACATCTACATCAATTGCATAGTCCATCTTCTCGTTTATTTTACCAAGTGCTGCATCCAATGCTTCTGCCTGAGGAATGGTTCTTGGAAAACCGTCCAGTACGAAGCCGTTCTTGCAGTCATCCTGCTGTATTCTGTCCATTACCAGATCACAGGTTAATTCATCCGGAACTAAAGCTCCCTGGTCCATATACTGTTTTGCTTTCTTGCCTAATTCTGTTCCGTTTTTGATATTTGCACGGAAAATATCTCCTGTTGAGATGTGTGGAATAGAATATTTATCTGCAATCTGTTTTGCCTGTGTACCTTTACCAGCACCCGGCGCTCCTAACATAATAATTTTCATATAAAGAAAACCTCCTGTTTACCTTCTTCTTTGCAAGCTAATCTGCTTTTTCTTCTATAAACAACTTTAGTGCACCACAGGAGACGCTGCATTTGCAGCACCCCCTTCTGGTACACATTAGTCATTCAAAAATCCTTTATAGTAACGAACTAACATCTGGGATTCGATCTGTTTAATTGTCTCGATAACAACACCTACGATAATGATGATAGATGTTCCACCGAAAGATACGTTTGCTTTAAATACTCCATTGAAGAAGATTGGAATAACTGCAACAATGGATAAGCCTGCCGCACCGATAAAGACAATGTAATTTAAAATCCGATTCAGATAATCGCTGGTTGGTTTTCCAGGTCTGATACCCGGGATAAATCCACCCTGTCTCTTCATGTTGTTCGCAATCTCCAGCGGATTGAATGTAATGGATGTATAGAAGTATGCAAATGCAATAATCAATACAAGATATACAGCCAAACCAATGCTGTAGATTGGCTCCTGTGGGTTGCACCAGTTAGACTGGGATAATCCCTTTAAAATCTTACTGCCAATTCCTGTTCCATTGCCCTTTCCTAAGAGAGACGCAATAACAACCGGGAACTGCATTAAAGACTGTGCGAAGATAACCGGGATAACTCCACCGGTATTTACTTTCAGAGGAATATGCGTAGACTGACCGCCTACCTGTTTTCTTCCCTGAATTTTCTTCGAATATTGTACCGGAATCTTTCTCTGAGCTGCCTGAAGGACAACGACAAAGACAACGGTTACTAAAATGATTGCTGCGATAATTACTACTGCAAGAACTGCTTTTGCAGGAATCTTTCCTTTTACAAACTGCTCATACAGTGTTCCAAAATCGCTAGGAATTCGTGAAATAATGTTGATTACAAGTACGATAGAAATACCGTTTCCAACACCCTTTTCCGTAATTCTCTCACCAATCCACATAAGTACTGCAGAACCTGCTGTCAAGGTTACAATTACCTGAAGAACCGTAAGCCATCCTTTATCGGTCAGATAACCGCTTCTGGAGAATCCGATTGCCATTGCAATTGCTTCGATTAAAGCCAGAGCAACAGTCACATAACGTGTAATCTCTGCAATTTTCTTTCTTCCTTCTTCGCCGTCACGCTGCATCTCTTCCAGTTTTGGAATTGCAATCGTCAACAGCTGCATGATGATGGAAGATGTGATATATGGTGTGATATTCAATGCAAAGACGGACATCTGTAAGAATGAACCGCCTGTTACTGCATCGAAAAAGTTAAACGCATCACTACTCTGATTAGCAAACCAGTCTGCAAACACATTCCGGTCAACACCCGGAATCGGTAACTGTGAACCGATTCGGATGATAATCAGCATAAAAAAGGTAAATAAAATTCTATTTCTAATATCTTTTACTTTAAATGCGTTACGAACTGTATCAAACATTAGATCACCTCAGCTTTTCCACCAAGAGCCTCGATTTTTTCTTTTGCGCTTGCGCTGAATGCATTAGCCTGAACTGTGAGCTTCTTAGTAAGTTCGCCGTTTCCAAGGATCTTAACTCCATCTCTTGGATTCTTTACGATACCTTTTTCCAGTAAAGTTTCAACAGATACTACTGCATCGTTGTCAAATACTTCAAGAGCAGATACATTGATTCCAACGATAGTCTTGGAATTAATACATTTGAAACCTCTCTTCGGTAATCTTCTGTATAAAGGCATCTGGCCACCTTCAAAGCCTGGTCTTGGAGCTCCGGAACGAGCTTTCTGTCCCTTGTGTCCTTTACCAGCGGTCTTACCGTTTCCTGAACCGTGACCACGGCCTCTTCTGAAATTATCACTATGCTTAGAACCTAATGCCGGCTGTAAATTGGATAAATCCATTTCTGGCACCTCCTTATCTCTATAATTAGATTTCTTCTACTTTCACTAAATGTCTTACCTGCTGAATCATTCCTCTAACAGCTTTGTTATCCGGACGTTCAACTGATGCGCCAATTTTCTTAAGACCTAATGCTTCTACTGTCTTTTTATTCTTTGGCACTGCACCGATAGTAGATTTTACGAGTGTAATTTTTAAATTTGCCATTTCTTATTCCTCCTTAACCTACTACTTCTTCTACAGATAATCCACGAAGTTTTGCAACTTCTTCCGGGGATTTCAGTTTGCTTAAAGCATCGATAGTAGCAAGTACTACGTTCTGCTTATTGTTGGAACCAAGAGATTTTGTACGAATATTCTCGATTCCTGCCAGCTCACATACGTTACGAGCCGGACCGCCTGCGATAACACCGGTACCTTCTGGAGCTCTCTTTAACAAAACAGATGCACCAGTATGTTTTCCGCTGATATCATGAGTAATACTATTGTTCTCATCTAATTTTACAGTGATAAGTTTTTTCATAGCATCTTCTTTTCCTTTGCGGATTGCTTCAGGAATTTCAGTTGCTTTTCCAAGTCCTGCGCCCACATGACCATTGCCGTCACCAACAACAACAAGAGCTGTGAAACGCATGTTACGTCCACCTTTTACAACTTTCGTAACGCGCTTGATTGATACCACTTTTTCTGTTAATTCTAATTGACTAGCATCAATAATTGTACGTTTCATGTACTGTTTTCCTCCTTATTAGAATTCTAATCCAGCTTCTCTTGCTGCGTCAGCTAATGCTTTTACTTTTCCGGAATATATGAAACCGCCTCTATCAAAGACAACTGTTGTAATACCTTTTTCTAATGCTTTCTTTGCAATTGCAGTACCAACCTGTGCTGCTGCATCAACGTTATTAGTCTTCTCGCAAGCTGCTTTTACATCTTTATCCATTGTAGATGCTGCTACGAGGGTATTGCCAACTGTATCGTCAATAATCTGAGCGTACATATGATTATTACTTCTAAACACAGCTAAACGTGGTCTCTCTGCTGTTCCAGCCAGGCGATTACGCAGTCTTCTATGTTTATTTTCACGAGCTGCTGTTCTTGATTCTTTATTAACCATCTCTCGTCACTCCTTTAATTATTTCTTACCAGTTTTACCAACTTTACGTCTAATAACTTCATCAGCATATTTGATACCTTTTCCTTTGTAAGGTTCAGGTCTTCTCTTATCTCTGATTTCAGCTGCGTACTGGCCAACTTTTTCTTTATCGATACCTTTGATGATAATCTTGTTACCATCTACTGTAGACTCTAATCCTTCTGGATCTTCCATCTCTACCGGATGAGAATATCCAAGGTTTAATGTAAGTTTCTTTCCTGCTTTAGATGCTCTGTAACCTACACCATTTACTTCAAGTTCTTTGGTAAATCCATCTGTTACACCAACAACCATGTTGTGAATCAGTGTTCTTGTTAATCCGTGTAAGGATTTCATTTTCTTCAAATCATTTGGTCTTGTAACGGTTACTTCAGAACCTTCTACTTTGATTTCCATCTCGGATGGTAATACTCTGCTTAATGTTCCTTTTGGACCCTTTACAGTCACCTGATTATTTTCTGCTAATTCCACAGTAACACCTGCTGGAATTGCGATTGGCATTCTTCCAATTCGTGACATGCCCGTACCTCCTGTATAATTTGTGGTTTATTGTTACCTGCGCTATGCCTTAAGAATATACTCTTAAGGTAGTTCTGCTCGCTAACTTCGCGCTGCACCCCAAAGGGCTTGCGCTCAGTAATCTCACAGAACGGCTTTCACACTAGCCTCAATCTTCGCCTGCGGCTCGATTTCATCAAGTGTTCAATGCCTACCAAACAAATGCTAATACTTCGCCACCAACCTGAAGCTTTCTAGCCTCTTTGTCAGTGATGATTCCCTGGTTTGTGGAAAGAATTGCGATTCCAAGTCCACCAAGTACCTTAGGAAGATTATCTTTACCAGCGTATACACGAAGTCCTGGTTTAGAAATTCTCTTCAGTCCGGTAATAATCTTTTCATTCTTATCTGCACCATATTTTAAGGTTACACGAATGGTCTTAAAGATTCCATCTTCAATGATGTCATATTTTGCAATGTATCCTTCTCTTACTAAAATGTCTGCGATTGCCACTTTGATTTTAGAAGCCGGGATATCAACTGTATCATGTTTTGCAGTGTTTGCATTACGGATTCTTGTAAGCATATCTGCAATTGGATCACTTGTCATTGTCATGATGTGTCTGCCTCCTATTATTCTTCTCTTTCTTTGTTGTAGATGTTCTCCGTCAAGTTCGACCTACACCACAAGGGCTTCGGTCTCACTCAATTTAAGAGAATGGCTTTACAGCCTACCAGCTTGCTTTCTTTACGCCCGGAATCTGACCTTTGTAAGCCAGTTCACGGAAGCAAACTCTACAGATTCCATATTTTCTTAAATATGCATGTGGACGACCACAGATTCTGCAACGATTGTATTCTCTAGAAGAGAATTTCTGTTTACGCTGCTGTTTTACTTTCATAGAAGTCTTTGCCATTTAAATTCCCTCCTGTCTTATTTAGCGAATGGCATATTGAATAATGTCAATAATTCGCGTGCTTCTTCGTCTGTCTTTGCAGTTGTTACGAAAATAATATCCATTCCTCTTACTTTATCAACCTTATCGAATTCAATTTCAGGGAAAATGATCTGCTCTTTGATACCAAGAGCGTAGTTACCTCTACCGTCGAAAGCGTTCGGATTAACTCCTCTGAAGTCACGTACTCGTGGTAAAGCTAAGTTTACCAGACGGTCTACGAACTCATACATCTTCTCGCCTCTTAAAGTAACTTTACATCCGATCGGCATTCCTTCTCTTAACTTGAAGTTAGCGATGGAATTCTTTGCCTTTGTAGTAACTGGTTTCTGACCGGAAATTGTTTCCATATCTTTCATAGCTGACTCTAAGATTTTAGCGTTTTCTTTTGCTTCACCAACACCCATGTTGATAACAATCTTAGAAAGCTTTGGTACTTCCATAATGTTTTTATAGCCGAACTTTTTGGTCATTGCATCAATGATCTCGTTCTGGTACTGATCTTTAAGTCTACTCAACTTGCTGCTCCTCCTCTCTTACGATTAATCGATTACATCACCTGTAGATTTTGCATAACGTACTTTCTTATCTCCATCCATTTTGAAACCTACACGGGTAGCTTTTCCTTTGTGAAGATACATTACGTTAGAAGCATCAATAGGTCCTTCCTGATGGATGATTCCACCCTGCTGGTTAGCCATGCTTGGTTTTGCATGTTTTGTTACCATATTGATACCTTCAACAAGTAAAGTATTGTTTTTCTTATTTACAGCAATTACTTTGCCTTCTTTGTCTTTGTCTTTTCCAGCGATTACCTTTACAGTATCACCTTTTTTAATTTTCAAGCTTGCCATTTTCGGGTACCTCCTACAATACTTCCGGAGCCAGAGAAACAATTTTCATAAACTGTTTTTCACGAAGCTCTCTTGCTACTGGTCCAAAAATACGAGTTCCTCTTGGGGTTTTATCATCTTTGATAATAACTGCAGCGTTTTCATCGAATTTGATATAAGAGCCATCTTTACGACGAGCACCTTTTACTGTACGAACAACGACTGCCTTTACAACGTCACCTTTTTTAACAACGCCGCCTGGTGTTGCATCTTTAACAGTAGCTGTAATTACATCACCAATATTTGCATATCTTCTGGTTGAACCGCCCATAACACGGATGCACAGCAATTCTTTTGCTCCAGTGTTATCAGCAACCTTAAGTCTGGTTTCCTGTTGTACCATGCCGGTAGCCTCCTTCTATTATTTTGCTCTTTCCATAATCTCTACAAGTCTCCATCTCTTATCTTTAGAGAGTGGTCTTGTTTCCATTACTCTGACGGTATCACCGATTTTACACTCGTTGTTCTCATCATGAGCTTTTAATTTGTATGTCTTCTTTACGATCTTGTTATATAATGCATGTCTTACGTTATCTTTAACAGCAACAACAATGGTCTTATCCATTTTATCACTTACAACAACGCCTACACGTGTTTTTCTAAGATTTCTTTCTTCCACGACGAATCTCCTTTCATTTATGATTGCCTGTTTGCCTGCTTAAGCAGGTATGATTCTTTTGAAATTATTCAGCAACTTTTTCTTTCTGAGTAATAACGGTCTGGATTCTGGCAATATTCTTTCTAACTTCTTTGATTCTGCTCGTGTTATCCAGCTGATTTGTTGCGTTCTGGAATCTCAAATTGAAAAGTTCTTTTTTAGCTTCAACCAACTGCATTTTTAAATCAGCAGCGGACTGTGTGTTTAATTCTTCTAAATATTTACTAGTTTTCATTTGATTCACCGCCTTCTAAGTCTGCACGAGAAACCACTTTGCATTTACAAGGTAATTTGTGTGTAGCAAGACGTAATGCCTCTTTTGCAACCTCATCAGATACATCAGAGATTTCAAATAATACACGTCCTGGTTTTACTACAGCTACCCAGTACTCTAAAGTTCCTTTTCCGGAACCCATACGGGTTTCTGCTGGTTTTGCAGTTACTGGTTTGTCTGGGAAAATTTTAATCCAGACACGGCCACCACGCTTGATATATCTTGTCATAGCAATACGGGCTGCCTCAATCTGATTGGAACGAATCCAGCATGGTTCAAGTGCTACGATACCGTAGGAACCATTTGTAATTTTATTTCCTCTCATCGCTTTTCCGGCCATAGAACCACGGAACTGTTTACGATGTTTTACTCTCTTAGGCATTAACATTACTGAACTCCTCCTTCCTTATTTCCTTTTGTAGGAAGTACTTCTCCTTTATAAATCCAAACTTTAACACCAACTTTACCGTATGTGGTGTCTGCTTCAGCAAATCCATACTCGATATCTGCTCTTAATGTCTGAAGTGGAATAGTTCCTTCTGAATAAAACTCGGTACGAGCCATATCAGCTCCGCCAAGACGTCCGGATACGGATGCCTTAATACCCTTTGCTCCAGCTTTCATACATCTTCCCATACAGGATTTCATTGCTCTACGGAAGGAAACACGGTTCTCTAACTGAAGTGCAATGTTCTCAGCTACTAACTGAGCATCTTTGTCTGGTCTCTTTACTTCTTTGATATCTACAACAAGTTTCTTGTCTGTAAATTTCTGTAATTCAGCTTTTACTTTCTCGATTTCAGCTCCGCCTTTACCGATTACAACGCCCGGCTTAGCTGTGTAAAGGATAACCTTTACTCTGTCGGATGCTCTTTCGATTTCAATCTTAGAAACACCTGCAGCATATAATTTCTTTTTCAGAAATGTTCTGATGTTATAGTCTTCTACTAAGAAATCAGCAAAATCAGATTCTGCGTACCACTTGGAATCCCAGTCTTTGATAACGCCGACTCTTAAGCCATGAGGATTAACCTTCTGTCCCATGTTTGCCCTCCTATCTTTCATTCAGCACAATTGTTAAGTGGCTTGTTCTCTTCTCGATTCTGTAAGCTCTACCCTGTGCTCTTGGTCTGATTCTCTTCATTGTTGGTCCTTTGTTTGCGTAGCACTCCTCAACATAAAGGTTTTCTGTGCTCATTCCGTTATTGTTCTCTGCATTTGCAATAGCAGATTTTAATAACTTCTCTATTACGCTTGATGCGTATCTTGGATTGTAAGTTACAATCGCAAGTGCTGTCTCAACGTCTTTACCGCGGATAGCATCTAATACGAAACAAGCTTTCTGAACTGACATTCTTGCATAAGACAACTTTGCGGAAGGTCTAGTATCTTTTACTGCATTTCTTTCTCTCTTAATCTGACTTCTATGTCCTTTTGCCATGAGTGAAACCTCCTTTCAAAATTCTATTTATCTAACGCCTGATTTCTTCTCGTCTTTTCCATGGCCTCTGTAAGTTCTTGTTGCTACGAACTCACCGAGTTTGTGTCCAACCATATCCTCTGTGACATATACAGGAACATGTTTTCTTCCGTCATGAACAGCAATTGTATGTCCAACGAAGGATGGGAAAATTGTGGAACGACGTGACCATGTCTTGATAACTGATTTATCATTTGCTGCGTTCATAGCATCTACTTTTTTCAGTAAGCTTTCGTCTGCAAATGGTCCTTTTTTAAGTGATCTTGCCATTTTATTTCCTCCTATCTACTATTTAATAGCTCTGCCGTCTCTTCTTCTTACGATTAACTTGTTAGAAGCTTTTTTCTTCTTACGTGTCTTAAGTCCAAGAGCAGGTTTGCCCCAAGGTGTACATGGACCTGGACGTCCAACTGGTGCCTTACCTTCTCCACCACCGTGTGGATGGTCATTCGGGTTCATAACAGAACCGCGGACTGTCGGGCGGATACCCATGTGACGTTTACGTCCTGCTTTACCGATATTTACAAGGTTGTGGTCACCGTTACCGATTACACCAATGGATGCACGGCAGTTCAGAGGAACCATTCTCATTTCTCCTGAAGGAAGACGAAGTGTTGCGTATTTTCCTTCTTTAGCCATCAACTGTGCGCTGTTACCTGCAGAACGTACTAACTGTCCGCCCTTGCCAGCGTATAACTCAATGTTGTGTACCTGGGTACCTACCGGGATGTTCTCCAGTGGTAAGCAGTTTCCAACTCTTACTTCTGCTTCTGCTCCGTTCATAACAGTCATTCCATCTGTTAATCCTTCTGGAGCAAGGATATATGCTTTCTCGCCATCTGCATAACTGATTAAAGCGATGTTAGCTGTTCTGTTTGGATCGTACTCGATTCCGATTACAGTTGCCGGGATACCATCTTTTCTTCTCTTGAAGTCGATGATTCTGTATTTTCTTCTGTTTCCACCACCCTGGTGTCTTACTGTAATTTTACCCTGATTGTTACGACCGGAGTTCTTCTTTAAAGAAGTTGTAAGGGATTTCTCAGGAGTCTTCTTTGTGATTTCAGAGAAATCAGATCCAGTCATATTTCTTCTGGAAGGTGTATATGGGTTATATGTCTTAATTCCCATTGTTTTTCTCCTTTCAATAAATAAGTTTATTATCGCACTTTTCTGTGCCTAGCTGAGTTTCCCGGATTTTACAGTCCGGAGAAAATCTCGATATCTGCACTATCTTCTGTTAACTGAACGATAGCTTTCTTTGTTTTCGCAGTTTTTCCAACTACAGCACCACGTCTTTTGTTCTTGCCTTCCTGGTTCATTGTGTTAACCTTGGCAACCTTAGCGCCTTCGAACATTTTCTCAACTGCTTCTTTGATCATGGTTTTGTTAGCTTCCGGATGTACTAAGAAAGTATATTTCTTTTCTCCCATAGCTGCCATACTCTTCTCAGTTACTACTGGTTTGAGGATTACATCATAATACTGTACGTTTGCCATTATGCATACACCTCCTCGATTTTTTCAACAGCAGCCTTTGTTGCTACTACTGTGTCATATTTCAATACATCAAATACGTTCATTTCGCTGGTCTGTGTTGTCTTAACAGTTGCAATGTTTGCAGCGGATTTGATTACGTTTGTATCCATATCGCCTAAAATAACCAATGCTTTGTCTGCTTTCAGATTGTTCATAACCTCTGCGAATTTCTTTGTTTTGATTTCGTCTAATTTCAGCTCATCAACAACGATGAATTTATTTTCCTGAACTTTAGATGTTAAAACAGATTTTAAAGCTGCTCTCTTTTCTTTCTTGTTTAATTTGAAAGAATAGTCTCTTGGTACTGGAGCGAATACTGTACCACCGCCAGTCCACTGTGGAGATCTTGTTGAACCCTGTCTTGCATGACCAGTTCCTTTCTGTCTCCAAGGTTTTCTTCCGCCACCGGATACTTCAGAACGTGTCTTAGCTTTCTGAGTTCCCTGACGATTGTTAGCTAACTGCTGAACTACTGCCATGTGTACCAGATGTTCGTTAATCTCTACACCGAACACAGCATCGTTTAAGTCCATATTGCCAACTTCTTTGCCTTCCATATTATAAACAGATACTTTAGCCATCTGTGTGTTCCTCCTTTCTTAAATGCACTATTTTGCTGCTTTTACTGATTCTTTGATTGTTACTAAAGCTTTCTTAGGTCCTGGAACAGCACCTTTGATTAAAAGCAGGTTGTTCTCTGCGTCTACTCTTACAACTTCAAGGTTCTGAGTTGTAATCTTAACGCTTCCCATATGTCCCGGCATTCCTTTGCCCTTGAATACACGGCTAGGTGTAGAACAGGAACCATTGGAACCCTGATGACGATGGAATTTAGAACCGTGAGCCATAGGTCCTCTATGCTGACCAAGTCTCTTAATAGCGCCCTGGAATCCTTTACCTTTAGAAATTGCAGTTGCGTCTACATGATCGCCTTCTGCAAAGATATCTGCTTTGATTTCATCTGCAAGATTATAATCAGCTGCATTTTCAAGCTTGAACTCTCTTACAAATCTCTTTCCAGACACACCAGCTTTTTTGAAATGTCCCATTTCAGCTTTGTTTACGCCATGTCTGTTTCTGATTTCTTTCTTACCGTTGGCATCTTTGTTTACAACTTTTTCTTTCTTGTCAACAAAACCAACCTGTACTGCACTGTATCCGTCGTTTTCAACAGTTTTAATCTGTGTTACTACACAAGGACCAGCCTGTAATACAGTTACCGGCACTAATACGCCGTCTGCATTGAAGATTTGAGTCATTCCGACTTTTGTTGCTAAAATTGCTTTCTTCATTATCTTTCCTCCTGTTTTTTCTACAGCGGAACGGTTTCCCGTTCATCCTAGAAAGCCTTGCGGCCCCTCAGGATTTACTACTTGTTTTGACTTTATTTCATTTTGATATCGATGTAGACACCAGCCGGCATTTCTAATCTTGATAATGCATCAACTGTTTTCTGTGTCGGAGCAATGATATCAATCAGTCTCTTATGAGTTCTCTGCTCGAACTGTTCTCTGGAATCTTTGTACTTGTGTACTGCTCTAAGAATGGTAACTACCTCTTTCTTAGTTGGCAGCGGCACCGGTCCGCTCACCTGTGATCCGTTTTTCTTTACAGTCTCGATGATTTTTTTTGCTGATGAATCTACTAATTCGTGATCATAAGCTTTCAATGTGATTCTCATTACTTGACTTGCCATAAAAAAAGTCGCCTCCTTTTCGCACTTTAATTCAGTACGACAAGCGGTGACTGTACACTTCTCCGTGTGTGTCATAAGCTTTACACACGTTGTTTCTACCTCTGTAGACCATATTCGTGATACAGTGACTTGTCGCCAGTTTCCTAACTTGACATTCGCTCCACGGAAAACCTGCCACAGTGGGCAGCAACCTCACGCTTCTACGCTATCAATGTCACAGCAAGGATTAGTATACACGACAGGTTACGCTTTTGCAATACTTTTTTTAGAAAAATTGTATTTTTTTGTGTACAATCCATTTCCTATCTTTTTTACGGTATTTTTCACTTCTGCCTTGTTTTTTCATTATAAAAAGCTGTTTACTTGCCGGCATCCTTTTGCCATTGCAAATAAACAGCTTTTCTTTTCTATTATAATTCTATGCTCTTGTCAGCAACATCTGCAAATTCTTTCTGCATTTCCTCGCTTGGTGCTTTGGTGCAAAGACTCACAATTACGATACAGATTAAACTTAAGAAGAATCCTACCAGAAGGGAATAGATTCCGGTTCCGGTTCCAAGTGTTACCATGGCACCGTCTGCGTTTTTCATCAAAGGAATATAATCCCAGATGATAACTGCCAGACCGCCGGATATAATTCCTGCAATTGCTCCCGGTTTGTTCGTACGCTTCCAGAACAGGGATAATACTACCAGTGGTCCAAATGCGGCGCCAAAGCCTGCCCATGCATTGGATACCAGTCCCATGATGGAGTTGTTCGGATTCAGTGCAATGATATAAGCAATAATTGCAACCACTACTACGGTAATACGGCTGACCATAAGGACCTTTTTATCACTTGCTTCTTTATTTACCACACCTTTATAAATATCTTCTGATACGGAAGATGCGGTTACTAAAAGCTGTGAATCTGCAGTAGACATAATTGCTGCAAGGATTCCGCACAGGAAGATTCCTGCAACAAACGGCAATGCATACTGCTTCGTAAACAAATGTGTAATCATATTAATGAATACATTTTCCGCAGAATCTGCTCCGGCGCTTCCAAGCACTTCCGGATACAGGTACGCTCTTCCAACCACACCGATGATGCAGGCAAAGGTTAAGGATAATGCTACCCAGACAATTGCAATTCCTTTGGATTTCTTTAATTCTTTCTGGCTCTTTACCGCCATAAATCTGGTCAGGATATGAGGCATTCCGCAATATCCCAATCCCCATGCGAGCTGCGAGATAATATCGATGGCACGATATGGCTCTCCACCATTCTGCCAGAGGCTCATATAGGAATCGCTTCCTCCTGCTACTCCGCTGGCATCTAAAAGTTCTCTTAATCCGCCATTGCCACTTACCACCGCATATGCCATCAGAGGCACTGCAAGCAGTGCAACCAGCATCAGCATTCCCTGGATAAAGTCTGTTACACATACTGCCATAAAACCTCCCATGAAGGTATACAGTAAAATAACAACTGCACCGATGGTTAAAGCTACGGTATAATCAACACCGGTTACTGCATGGAACAATTTTCCGCCTGCTGCAAATGCAGATGCAGTATACACCAGGAAGAACACGACTATTACTATAGAAGAAATACACAATAACACATTCTTCTTATCATGAAAACGATTCTGGAAATACTCCGGTAAAGTCAGGGAGTTATTGGCACGGATGGTATATCTGCGCAATCTTCCGGAAATAAATATCCAGTTGCAGACCGTTCCAATAAACAGTCCAATAGCAATCCATGCCTGACCGGTTCCAAATGCATATACCGCACCCGGAAGTCCCATCAGAAGCCATCCGCTCATATCAGATGCCTGTGCACTTAATGCTGCCACCCAGCCGCTTAAGCCTCTTCCTCCTAGAAAATAATCTTCGGAATTCTTTGTACTTTTCATATATTTCGCACCTATGGCAATCATCACACCCATATATACCACAAATGCTGCAAGAATCCACAGCACGTTACTGTTAAACATAAAATGTCCTCCTCTTAAATTACTTAATATTTAGAATAGCAATTGTTTGTTTTGTTGTAAAGTCTTATTTTATTTTGCCGATATTATTTATATAGTAGATTCTCATAAACGGCATATGTGAAAATGGATTTTCACAGAACTTTTCAAGGAGGAAAAGATATGAATCTCAAACTCGAAAATTCACTTGTGGTTCTTTCCCAACGCAAGAAGGAACAGGGGCTCCCGCAGCGTCCTACAAAAAAAGAACGGAACCAGGAGCTGACCCAGGAGGAACGCCTGTTACAGCATTATCAGGAACAGATTTCCCAGATGCACGAAAGTAATTTCCAGCAGGAGCTTCAGGCAAAATTAGATTCCGGTCAGGAATTAACTCCGGAAGAAGAACAGTATTTAGAAAAAGTCAATCCGGATGCCCTAAAAGAACATGAAAAGCTAAAGGAAGAAGTGGCAGCTTACCGTAAACAGCTTCAAAACTGCCGTACCAAAAAGGACGTTGAGAAGCTAAAGCTCTATAAAATGGGGCAGTTTATGTCTGAGGTTAAGACGGTTTCCAATGACCCCCACATTCCAAAAGCCAAGAAAAAGGCTATGTTAGAGCAGATTTTAAAGCGCACCTATGCCATTGAAAGAGAACACAATGATTATACCAAGACGCCGGAATATCAGACAAAACCGGACAAAGAGCCTTATGAAGATGTAAGTCCAGCCGATAAGGATAAAAGTTCTGCCGATTCAACCGATGCAACGACATCCGATTCTACCGATAATGCAGAAATCTCTTCCGGTTCAGATTCTGCCGAAGAGTCTGTGGGTGCAGCGGATGATGGCTCAGATAAGCACACTGCCAATTTGGTCAAAGCAGAGCATGACGATAAGTCTGGTGAAGAACCTGTCACTGCTCAGTCTGTACGACGCGAAATTAATATCCATCTTTCCGGGCTACGCAAAAAAGCAGCTCATATTGATGCCAGCGTGTAAGGCAGATGGGGATTTCTTCTTATTTTATTGTTTACAGATATCAGGAAAACAGATAGAATGATATGATATAGGTGATTCGATGATATTTTTAAGGTTTTTGAGAGAAAGATGATTTCATTCTGTCAACGACCTGAATACAATACATCTGCATTACCTTATATAATATAATGAATACAAAAGGGGGAGACATTTTATGCAATGTCAATCATGCGGAACACAATATCCGGATAACTTTAAAACCTGCCCGAACTGCGGTGCACCGGCTCCAATGCCAAACCAGCGTCCATACAACGGACAGCCAAATCCTTATAATGGACAGCCCCAATTTAATAACGCTCAGCAGAACCCTTATAATGGACAGCCTCAGTTTAACAATGCTCAGCAGAACCCTTATAATGGACAGCCTCAGTTTAACAATGCTCAGCAGAACCCTTATAATGGACAGCCTCAGTTTAACAATGCTCAGCAATATCCTTATGGCAATCCATACGCTGCACCGAATCAGGTTCCACAGGGAATGAGTAAACACGATTTCTATCATTCTCCACTCTGCAAGAAATACAGAGGAAATATTATTGCTTCTTCTGTTATCATTTATATATGTGTAGGAATTAATCTGCTTCTTATTGCTTTTTTACATAATTATACCTCACTGATTGATGCTGCAATTATGCTCGGACTCGGACTTGCTATTCATCTTGCGCAGAGCCGTGTATGCTCCATTTTACTTTGTGTCTATGGCGTCATTAATACCATTTTCGTATTCCTTTCGTCGGGAGAGTTTGGCGGATGGCTGATTCTTGTGGCAGCAATTTATGCTATTGTGGCAACTTTCCAGTATCAGGGTGCTTGGAATAAATATAGCAAGAGCGGTCAGATTCCTTATTAAAATATATCAATATAAGTGATTAAATTTAATCATACACAAATGTACTTTTTTGTGTTAGTATTACCAAAGACATTTGAAAAAGGCTATGAAAAGGAATAGTAACTGTCAGGAATTCTCTCAGAAAGCCGCCGGTTGATGCAAGACGGCAGAAGGAATACAGTGAACTCGCCTTGAAGCTGCCGGCTGAACCCTATAGTAGGTCGCGACGGACTCCCACCGTTACCCGGGAATGGCATGATAGTGCTAATGAGTGCATGTAACAACATGAAATAGAGTGGTACCGCGAAAGTTTTCTTTCGTCTCTATGATTCATCTTCGAATGATAGAGACGGAAGATTTTTTTACGCGAATAACACTGCAACATAATCAGAATATTTTTTTGGAGGTTCAATATGAAAGGATACGAAAAATATCAGCGTGCATATTTTATGCCGCCTGAATGTACTTATGACTGGGTAAAGAAGGATTATATCGACAAGCCGCCTATCTGGTGCTCCGTTGATTTACGTGATGGCAACCAGGCTCTGATTGAGCCGATGAGCTTAGAGGAAAAGCTGCAGTTCTTTGAAATGCTGGTTAAAATCGGTTTCAAAGAAATTGAAGTTGGTTTCCCTGCTGCTTCCGAGACAGAATACAACTTTATGCGCGCCTTAATCGACCGCAATATGATTCCGGACGATGTTACCGTCCAGGTTCTGACCCAGGCAAGAGAGCATATCATCAAGAAAACCTTTGAAGCGGTAAAAGGTGCTCCGCACGCAGTCATTCATCTTTACAATTCTACCTCTGTTGCACAGCGTGAGCAGGTATTTAAAAAGAGCAAAGAGGAAGTAAAACAGATTGCCATTGACGGGGCAAAGCTTTTGAATAAACTGGCTTCTGAGACCGAAGGAAACTTCTCCTTTGAATACAGCCCGGAAAGTTTCCCGGGAACTGAAGTGGACTATGCCGTGGAAGTCTGCAACGCAGTACTTGATGTATGGCAGCCAAAGGCTTCTAATAAGGCAATCATTAATATTCCAACCACTGTTGAAAATGCAATGCCGCATGTATTTGCCACTCAGGTAGAATACATTCACAAGCATTTGAAATATCGTGATGCCGTAACACTTTCCCTGCATCCACACAATGACCGTGGCTGCGGTGTCTGTGACGCAGAGCTTGGTATTCTTGCCGGAGCCGACCGTATCGAAGGAACTCTTTTCGGTAATGGTGAGCGTACCGGTAATGTAGATATCATCACACTTGCCATGAACATGTTCTCACACGGCGTTGATCCGAAGCTTAACTTCTCCAACCTGCCTGCAATCCGTGAGAAATATGAAAATTTTACCAGAATGCACGTTTACGAACGTCAGCCATATGCCGGTGATCTGGTATTTACCGCTTTCTCCGGTTCCCATCAGGATGCCATTGCCAAAGGTATGGCATGGCGTGAAGAGAAAAAGCTCAACGAGTGGTCTGTCCCTTATCTTCCGGTTGACCCAATGGATGTGGGCAGAACTTACGATTCTGACGTTATCCGTATCAACAGCCAGTCCGGTAAAGGTGGCGTAAACTACATTTTGAAACAGAACTTTGGCATTTCTCTGCCAGAGAAAATGCGTGAGGAAGTCGGCTATCTGGTAAAACATGTTTCCGATGAAGAGCACAAAGAGCTGTCTCCACAGTGGGTATATGAAATCTTTGAAGATAAGTATGTAAAACGCCAGCCTTACTTCCAGATCGAAGAATGCCACTTCAAACAGGTGGATGGTATTATGGCAGAAGCTACGATTGTTCATGGTGGGCAGAACCGCCTGGTAAGCGCCAACGGAAATGGCCGTCTGGATGCTGTCAGCAACATTATCAAACAGTACTTCGGCATCAGCTATGAGCTGTCCATATACGAAGAACACGCTTTGAGCCATGGTTCCTCTTCCAAGGCTATGTCCTATGTAGGAATCACCTGCTATGGTCAGATGTACTGGGGTGTTGGTATCGACGACGATATCATCAAATCCTCTATCAGCGCACTGGTTGTTGCAGTAAATCAGGTTCCTTCCATAAAATCCAGTGTTGAGATTCAGGATAAGCGCTTAATGGAAATGAAGAATTACATTCAGACAAACTACCAGACCGTCACCTTAGAGGATATGGCAAAACAGTTCCACCTCTCTGAGCCGTACATTTCCAAATATATTAAGGAAAAATCCGGTCAAACATTCGTTGAACTGGTTCAGGGTGTCCGCATGAAAAAAGCAAGAACTCTTTTAAAGAACGGAAATATGACTGTTGAAAACATTGCATACTCCGTGGGTTATCAGAATGTAGAGCATTTCAACCGCCTCTTTAAAAAGAAATACGAGATGACGCCGGTACAGTACCGCAATTCCTGTAGTAAATAAATCCTGATTTAAGAATTTAATTAAAGAAACACGCTTAGACCTTGTACTAAAAAAGTACTCGGGCTAAGCGTTTTTTCGTAGTTTCTATCTTCCCGGCAAACTGTTATTTTTACCCGGCCATCGGGTCTGATTAACTGCCGTATCTGATTGCAGCGATATCAGTCAGCTACGATATCAGGTCGACTGCCTTACAATCAATGTCGGGATTGTAATATAAGACTGGGCATACAGATTCGGTTTTCTGATTTTCTGGAGGATGTATTTTCCCGCCTGTATTCCCATGTCATACATATCAATATTTACTACGGTCAGCTGCGGCTTCAATATCTGTGAAAATGGATAATCGTCAAAAGTAATGACCCTGATATCCGAAGGTATCTCTATTCCGGCATGATGTAATGCATTGACGCAGCCATAAGCAATGTAATTATTGGCACAGATGATGCCATCCGGTCTTACTTTATTGGAAATAATCTCTTTGGTCATCTCATATCCACTGTCACACTGGGATTCCCCGCGCTGCACATAATCCTTCGGCACCAGCACATCATGGTCATTCAGAACCGACAACACGCCGTCCAGACGGTGCATGGAAATCTTATCCTCTTCCGTTCCGCCAATAAATGCAAGGGACTGACAGCCCTGCTCCAGCAGATGTTTCGCTGCCAGCTCACCCGCCAGGCGGTTATCAATATCAATCCAGCAGAAATGGCTGGTAAAGTTAGGATTGCCAATCACCAGATGAGGAATGGATTCCTGAAAAATCATTTCATCCAGTTCTTTAGAAATAACAGCCGCATGAATGATATAGCCGTCTGCCGCCTTCTCTTCTGCTGCTTTGTGGATATAATCCCTCGCTTCTACAGATGACATATTCTTTATCACCAGGCTATAGCCTTTTTCCGTTAAGACATGCTCCATCCCACACACCATTTCAAACATATGCGGGTTGGCAAATCCTGCATTCTTCCCCAGTGAGGTCACAAAGACAATGGTCTTCGTGGACTGCGTGACAAAATTTCTCGCCCGAAGGTTCGGATGGTAATCCAGTTCCTGCATGACCTTTTTCACCCGGTCTATAGTCTCCTGGGAAATGGAATAAGAACCATTCATAACCTTTGAGACCGTTGCCGTAGACACTCCTGCCTGCTTTGCCACATCCTTAATCGTAACCGCCATTTTCTATCCTTTCTGCACCAAAACAATTTTCCTCTATTATATCTGCATGCTATTGCACGGTATCCCGATACCGCGCAATGCGTGCTATCACTCTTCTACTCTGCTTTTTATTATTGCATAACCGTAGCCGTCTAATTTGCTTCCCATCAGTCCATGCACCAGCAGAATCTCGCTCTGTCTGCTGCCCGGCTCTGCCAGAAATGCTGCAACGTCCATCGGTTCTTCATTCCTGTTTATCATAACACGAATCCGTTCTGTGTCACTATATCTTTCATAAATATAGAACCCGCCTTTTTTCTGGGTATAAACCGTGCGGAAATCACCTCTTCGCAGCAGTTCTTCATGCAGGCGCAACCGAATCAGGCTTTGCATAAAGTCAAAAAGAGTATCGCCCGAATTCTGTTCACCAGATTTTTCCCGGAGTCCCTTTTCTTCCATTGTTTTTGCTTTGCATGCCTTTTTCCATGGCATTGCCTGCCGGTAGTCCGCCTCTTCAATTCCAGTTACGCCAAGCTCATCACCATAGAAAACGGACGGCATACCCGGAAATGTCATCTGGAAAATCAGTGCCAGCCGGTACTGCCATTCATTTTCATTGCAAAGGGAATAGAACCGGCTCACATCATGGCTGTCTAAAAGGTTTAACTGTGCAAATACCGTCTGTTCCCGGTAACGCATCCGCATATTCGTAACCCGGCTGTCAAATGCTGCACTGCTGATACTCTCTTCTCCAAAGAAGCGTTTACAGTGTTTCCGGAAATCATAATTCATCGTTGAATCAAATATGGTTCCATCCAGCCAGTGATTGGCAGTCTCCCAGACTTCACCGATTAAGATTGCCTCAGGGTTGACTTCTTTTACCTCCCGGTAGAATCTGCGCCACAGGGCATCATTAATCTCACTTGCCACATCTAACCGCCAGCCATCTGTGTGAAATTCTTCCACCCAGTATCTCCCCACTTTGCAGATAAAATCTGCCACTTCCGGGTTTGCTGTATCAAGCTTTGGCATCATCCGCTCGTAACCGAAGCATTCGTAATTCGGATACTCCTCCGGGTCTTCGGGGCGGATAACCGGGAATTGCAATCCATAGAACCAGTCCTTTTTACCGGATGCTTCGCCTTTCTGCACCACATCCTCAAATGCCGGGAAATGCCAGCCGCAATGATTAAATACACCATCAATAATCACCCGGATTCCATTGGCATGGAAGGTGTCCACCAGCTCTTTAAAATCATCATTTGTTCCAAAGCATGGGTCAATGTGAAAATAATCCAGCAAATCATATTTATGATATTCGCCTGCTGCAAATATCGGATTAATGTAGATGGCATTGACGCCAAGGTTTTTCAGGTAATCCACATTTTCGGTAATGCCCTTAAGACAGCCTCCCAGCTTTCCTCTTACCACATTTCCTTCAAAGGCGGCTTCTGTTGGCTTGCCGCTGATATACATTTTTCCTGTAGCAAAGCTGTCCGGAAAAATGTTGTAAATAACGGCATCCTTCGCCCACTCCGGCGGTCTTACAATGTCTGCTCTGTGATTAAAAGGAAGCTGGTAATATTCGGAGCGGTCATCCACCAGTTTTGCACTGAAGCAGTCTCCGTAATAATAGATTTCTTCCGTCCCACTTTCCAGCCTGAAATAATAGCACAGCCGCTTATAGGGGCGCACCAGCTTCACCTCATAATAGTCAAATAATTCACTGCCTGCCACCACATGCATTTCTGCTTCCGTGAAAATTACCGGTGTCAGGCGGCATGCCCGGTCTCCGAAATACAACCTGCAGCGTTTGATATCATCTTTGGCTGTACGGAGCCGGATTGTCACATGCTCTTCGTCTGTTCCATATGCATACTGTGACATGGGTATATGTAAAATTGCACTTTTGTTCATTCTCTGTCCAGCCTTTCTTAACCTTTTACACCTCCGGAGGTCAGTCCGGTTGTCATATTTTTCTGAAGTGCAAAGAACACAATCAGAATTGGTATCGATACCACAATGGACGCTGCCGCAAATATCGGCCAGCTTCCGCTCATTTCCGTTGCCTGCAGGGAATATAAGCCTGCTGCTAACGTATAGGTATCGGAACCTGTCATAAAATTGATTGCAAAAATGTATTCATTCCATACATAGATAAGCACCATCATGGCTGTTACTGCGATAGTCGGCTTTGCAAGCGGCAGTACGATTCTCGTCACAAGCTGCACAGGCGTTGTACCGTCAATCATTGCCGCCTCTTCAATTTCTACCGGAATCGTGTCAAAATATCCTTTCATATTCCACAGGGCAAATACTGCCATGGTTCCCGTGTATACAATAATCAGACCTGTTCTGGTATTAATCAGTCCCATGGGTGACAGCAGCTTATACAGCGCTGTCATGGAAAGCAGGGATGGAAATGCATAGAGCAGTATCAGTGTCCGAAGGATTGCTTTTCTGCCCGGAAATTCCTTTCTGGAGAAAACATATGCCGCCGGAATTCCTGTTCCAAGGGAAATTCCAAGGGTTACAACTGCTAATATCAGACTGTTTTTCAGCCACAGCATAATCGGTTTTTCCGTAAATACTGCTTTATAATTTGCCAGGGTGAAATGCTTCGGAAGGAAAGAAAAATTTGTACTCAATAAGCTGTTATCCGCATTTAGGGACACGGAAAATGCATACAATACCGGCACCAATACCACAAAGCAAAGCAGGATAAGAAAGATATTTGCAAAGACGAGTCCAATATTTTCTCTGGTTCGTTTCTTCATGTTAGTCCATCTCCTCCTTTGGCTTCATATTGGTCAGCACAGAAAATACAATCAGAATGACAAATATTATCATGGAAATTGCAGAACTGTAGCCGTAATTGTTCGTTATAAATGCCTTTTCATAGGCATAGGTCAGGATTGTCTGCAGATTCGACCCGGTCTTGGCACCCACCTGCTGCGTCAGCAGGAACAGGATATCAAACTGCTTAAAGGTGGTAAATGTTGTAATTACGACCGATGGTGCAATGATTGGCTTGATCATCGGAATCGTAATATACCACATTTTCTGTAACCAGGTTGCTCCGTCCAAAACAGCACTTTCGTAAAAGCTCTTTTCAATACTCTGCAATGCACCGTCCATAATCGTTATCATAAATGGAAGTGCCAGCCAGAGGTTTACGGTGGTACAGCATAAAAATGCCATACCATCGCTGCCCAGCCATTTTACCGGCCCGATGTTGTACTTTGCCAGCCACTGATTGAGCAAACCGAACTGGGAGTTAAACATTCCTGTTTTCCACAGAAGAATGGATACATAGCCCGGCATTGCCCAGGGGAAAATCAGCAGTGTCTTATATAGATTTCTCAGGCGGAGCCGCTTTAGGTTCAGCAGATTTGCCAGTAAGAATGCTATGATAAGCTGCAACACCATGTTTACAATTGTCCATAAAATCGTTACCAGAAATGCCTGTATAAAGCCATTATCCAGCACCAGCAGGGCATCCTTATAATTTTTCATTCCAATCAGTTCATAATTATTCCAGTGATACACATTCATATTGGTCAGTGAAATGTACCCGGTATACAGGATTGGAAAGATTACGATGAGCAAAATCAGTATCAGGGATGGTTCTGACCAGGAATAGGCAAACAGGATTTCTTTTTTCTTATTTTTCTTCAATTTGTTACCTCATACTTTCAATCAACTGCAACGCCTCCTGCTGCGCCGCCTCTGCACTTTCCGTCACATCTTTTCCACTCATGTTGACATCGGTTAAAAGATTACCAACCACCGTCCACATTACATCCATTTCCGGAATATTCGGCATCGGTACTGCATGTTCTGCGGTATCGTGCATTGCCATAACCACTTCATCTGATGTGATTTCATCCATTTCATAGCAGCTTTCCATCGCCGGTGCACAGCCGCTTGCTTTTGCAAGATCCACCTCTACTTCCGGATCCATCAGGGCACGAAGTACTTTTTCTACCGCATCCTTCTTATTTTCTGCAGCATTTTTCAGCACATGAATTCCCTGCACTCCCATATATGGAGAAATCGGATTTCCGGTCTCGTCAATTACCGGCATTGCTGCCACACCAACGTCCATTCCGCTTTCTCTTACGGTTGGCACCAGCCAAGGCCCTGCAATGGTAGAATGTGCCATACCTTCTTTAAACAGGGTATTTACCGTTGCATACTCCGTCTCGCCCGGCATCAAATCCACAAATTTCTTGTGATATTCCAGGGCTGCAATGGTTTCTTTGGAATCCAGCCCCGGTGTACCGTCGGCTGAAAGAATCGTACCGTTAAAGCCATTGATCCAGCCTGCTGCATAGTATGGCGTACTGTGCTGTTCCACAAAGCCATAATGTCCGCCGGCAGTGTTATTCTGCATATACTGATACAGTTCTTCCGTAGTCTGCGGCACTTCATCATCCTTCATATAAAGCCGGTTATACATGAATAACAAAGTCTCGTAATAGACAGGAAGCTGATAGATTTCTCCCTTGTAGGTTGCTGCCTCTAAGGTATTATCCATATATACATCCAGCTCCTCTTCCGGGATAATGTCTGTAATCGGTGCAAGAATGTCCATCTCTGCATATACTCCAATTTTATCATGGGCAAAGAAATACATATCCGGTGCTGCTTTCGGGTCACTTCCCACCATCTTAAGGCTTTCTGTTAAATCACTTTTCTTCTCCAGCACAACATGTACATCCGGTTCCAGTTCCTCCAGTTTCTTCTGAAGGACTTCCGCCACTGCATCTTCTTTATCATGCCAGATTGTTATGGTAGTCTTATCCGTCTCTGACACGCTGTTTCCGCCACAGCCGCTTAACAATCCTGCTGCCATGGTAAGTGTAAGTGCCATTGACATCAATTTACTTCTAACTCTTCTTCTCACTTCTGTCCTCCTGTCTTTTACTTGTGACTTTTTCTTGGTTCTTATTTATTTAATCTTTATTTATTTTTTGCATTTTTCTTTGCTACAACTATTATAATCACAACTGCTGCCGCAATAACTACAATACCGATTACGATTGGAGCAGTATTGTTGCTTCCTGCTTCTGCTGTCTCTGCCGGAGCTTCGGTTGCCGGTTCTGCTACCGCATCTACCTGTGGCTCTTCATAGCTTACTTCAAAGTTATCGGTATCTTTTACCACAAGCCAGATATCCTTTCCTGCATCCACAGAAATATCACTGGTCTGAACACCTCCTTCATTTCCATTAACAATAATGGAATTTACCCAGCCCGGTACTTCTTTTATGAGCCATCCATTTTCGCCTTCTTCTAAGGCTTCGCCTGGCCAGGATGCAAATGCATTGGTTCCGTCCGGTGCTGACCATGCCCAAAGGCAAGGTGCATCCCAGTCAGATGGTGTGATTACATGTACGGTTATATTTGCTACCTCTGCTTTATCCGGGTCTGTATAACTAAAATCTGCTTTTCCGTCTGCATCTACTGTTACCCAGACTTCTGCGGCATCAATAGAAATGTCATCAGTCTGAACACTTCCTTCGTTGGCATTGACAATGATAGAATTTACCCAGATTGGAGCTTTGGCGGTATACCAGCCGTTGTCATCCTGCTTCATTTCCATTCCCGGCCATGCTTCAAATGCGTTAGTTCCATCCGGTGCTGACCATGCCCAGAGGCAAGGATTTTCCCAGCCTGCATCTACTTTTGCATGGACTGCAAATTTCTCCACATATTCCGGCGTCTCACCGGTGGTCTGCTTGTCATAAGTTACTTCTGCATTATCTGCATCTGTTACGGTAATCCAGCAGTCCTTTTCTCCATCCAGCACCTGCTCCGCAGTCTGGACATTTCCGTCATTGGCATTTACAATCACATGATTTACCCAGGTTGGAACCCAGATATAATACCAGCCTTCATTTGCGCTGTCTGCTTCCATCTCTTCGCCCGGCCACGCCTCAAATGCATTATTTCCATCATCATCCCATGCCCAGACACATGGATTTTCCCAGTCCTGTGGCACCTGTACATATACTGCCTTCTTTGCATCCGTTGCTTCGTCTGCTTTTATTGTCTGCGGTATCATGGCTATCGTCAATACTGCCATAAAGCAAAATGCAATTATTTTTTTCGTCACTTTACTCATAAACATTCCTCCTATACATCCTTCATCAGTATCTTCCAAAACAATCTGCGCGCTTTTTGTTTGATAAGCTGATTATATTTCACCCGAAATTGTCGGTCAATTCTTATTTAGGTAATCGTTTTCCCTTATTTTATGGTGATTTTTACTAATTTGTTTTGGATTTTTTGTAGATGTTTCACAGTGATTTCTTATCAATGTGCACAAATAGGAAATTTTTGTGAATTATTAACGAAACAGTTTCCCTGTGGTTTCCTTACCAGATACCGGGAAATGTAAGAAATACGCTTTGCGAATTTCTCGCAAAAAAGGTATACCGGCAGCACAGCCGATATACCTTTCTTATTTATAATATTTTATAATAACTTATACCATACAATACCAGAAATTGCAGCGGATATGCCGCATAAAACAGCCATTTAAGGCTTTTGCTCCTCTTTCCGTTGCAGGATATCTCCCTGGCACATAACATATAGGCGAGTCCGGAAAGAACTCGCCTATATGGTCCATCAGCATCAAGATTAATGCTATGATTTTGATTGTGAATATGTTCATTTTTCATCCTCTGATATACCGATTTTACCGTCGATATAAATATTGCTCATGCCTCTCGTGCTTTTCTCCCGTATTTTTTGCTCATTCTTATATCTCGAAATAACTTTCTCCCTTTACTGCTAATAGGTGACTGTACTGCTATATGTTGTTATTGTTTCACCATTCACAGTATAAACTGCACGTACACGATAATTTCCTCTTGTGCCAGCGACGTAACTTTTAGACAAAACCAAATCATAACCTGTTGTAGAATCAAACCAGCTTGTTACATCTGACCATCTTGTACCGGACTGTCTCTGTAGTGTCATAGTAGTTGATATGGATGCTTTTACTTTTGCATTAACCTCTGCACGTGCCGCAAATGTAGAACCATTCAGCCTTAGCCCTGTACTATAGACTGCAATATTGGCATATCTTGCTTCTACTATTCTGTCCACACAACTATCAACACCTGCACCATACACTACTGCAGTGCCATTTGTCATACATATACAAAGACATAACGTGCAAAAAATACTCAGGATTTTCTTTTTTAATATTTTTCTTTTCATTACAAAACCTCCTTTCCACCTGTTCTACTTATGTAACAAATGAAAAAGAGGTTTTATGACAAAATTTTCCAATTTTTTATTTTATAATAATTTTTTCAATTATTATTTTATTGATTCTGCTATCCTAATTAATTCTTCTTTTGTCAAATCTCCTGCAATTATACAAAGATACTTTCCGTCTTCCCAAACGAAATTTCCTCTTCCTTCATCCAATGTATCATCCGGAATAAAATATCCTTTAAGATTCTCAATCATAACTTCCTGCTGTTCACTTCCATTAGAACTGATTCCCAAATTGTTTACTGCATCATTGTTCATCTGCCGATACAGCATACATTGTCCCTTATCGTTTGTATAACATTGTTTATATGTTCCCCAGCCTTCTTCATAAACCTCTTTCTCCAACGTATACCCTTCCGGCACCCACTGCGGTTTCCTGCAGACAAATTCGAAATCTTCCTCTGAATCCGGTTCAGCACCAATCTCCATTGTGTTCTTCTCATTGCCCTCTATTGCCACCATTTCCAGATTCTCCGGTTCGCCCAGATTCAGTTGCACATGGTCGGTATAGCCGGTCAGAATATATTTTCCGAGCAGGCTCTGGAAAAAGCTTCTGCCCGTTACGGTTGTTCCAAGAAGTAATACCAGCACTGCCACAACCACAATGACGCGACGTCTGCCATGCACCGGATAAAGTGCCGGTATCGTATGTTTTCCCATGCCCGGTTGCAGCAGCTCTTTTATTTTCTTTCGGAATGTCCTTGAAAAGTGATGCTTTGGTGCAGCCATTGCGCATTCGTAATCTGCCTCACACGCCGATGCAATGGCATCCTTCAGTTCCTGTTCTGTCATAATGAATTCCCCTTCTCTAACTTTTCCTGCAGCTTCTTCCTTGCCCTGCTGGAAATGTGTCTTGCATTGTCAACTGTTGTATCAAGAGCAGTTGCAATTTCTTCATAGCTCAATTCATTATAATATCGTAAATATAATACGTCCTTATATGGATATTTCATTCTGCCGATAAGTTCTGACATGCTGCTGCCATCCGGAAGTTCAAAGAATTCTCCGTCTCCCTGAGACTCCTGCAGCAGATTTTCAATCGTATCCTCGTCCATCTTGCTTTCGCGGTTCCGCCTACGATATACATTAATTGCTCTGCTCTTAACTATAGTAACAATATAATTCCACGCTTTATGACAGTTTTCACGAGAAATTTTATCTAAATTATTTATAATTGCAATATAGCTTTCCTGCACAGCATCTTCCGCATCTGCAGAATTCTTTAAAATTCCATATGCCACATGGTACATTGCAGAGTCAAACTGCTCACTCAACTTCCTGCAAAATTCCCTGTCCTCTTCATTTTCGATTAGTTCAAGCAACTGAAACATAACACGCTCCCATTTCCTCTGCTGTACTTTTTCCGACGCTTATGCCGTTTTCTTTGTTAAAAGTTCATGCATGATTACCATTACAACTAGTATTGCAAATAAATAGCACGGCAGCAGTGCCACAGAAATCCTGCTGGCAAGCACGCCAAACAGCGGCGGCATCGCCAATATTCCAATATAGGCAAATGCCATCTGCACACCAATGATTGCCTGGGATTTGTCTGCGCCAAAATGTGCCGGTGTGGAATGAATGACACAAGGATAAATCGGCGCACATCCCAGTCCTATGAGAATCAGTCCTGCCAGTGCCAATACATTGCTTCCCGGAAGCACCATTGCCATTATTCCAAGGACAATAATACTCTGTCCCAGCCGCACCATCTGTGTATCATTTAATTTCATTGTGATAAAGCCACTTATGGCGCGCCCAACCGTTATTCCAATATAAAAGAGACTTGCAAAGATTGCTGCTGTTTCGCTTGACACACCTTTATGTAAAGTCAGATAACTGCTTGCCCATAATCCGGCGGTCTGCTCCAGTGCGCAGTAACAGAAGAAGCAAAGCATCACTTCTTTGGCTCCTGCAATTTTTAAGATTTCACGGAGTGACAAAGCCTTTTCTGCTGTTGTGTCAGCTTTTTCTGATACATTCTCCAGTAACTGTTCCATTTCTGCATTCTGCAAATTTTCGGTCGTACTTTTCCGCCCTTTCCACAATGGAAGACTGAAAACAAGCACTGCAGTCAACACAACCTGAATGATTCCAATATATCGATAGCCCATATTCCAGCCCTGCCCCATGGAAAGTGCGATTCCCATGATGTAAGGACCTGCCGTTGCTCCAACACCCCACATACAATGGAGCCAGCTCATATGGCGGCTTTCATAATGTAATGCCACATAATTGTTTAAAGACGCATCTACACTTCCTGCACCAAGACCATAGGGAATTGCCCACAGACACAATGCCCAGAAGGAGTGGGAAAAAGAGAATCCAAACAAAGCCACCGCCGTTGCAGCTACGCTGATTGCAGTTACTTTTCCGGTTCCAAGCCATTTCGTCAATCGGTCACTCTGCAGACTGGATATGATTGTGCCGCCGGCGATAATCATAGAAATAATTCCGGCATAGGAAATTGGCACATCAAATTGTATATACATGGTTGGCCACGCAGATCCCAGTAGTGAATCCGGCAGTCCCAGACTGATAAATGCAAGATAAATAATTGCCAGTAATAATTGTGTCATGCTTGCTGCTCCTCCTTGCAGACATTCACCCATTCCTGATATCCGGAACACTGTTCCAATTCCGGGATTGTCAGCTCAATGGCGCTGTTTCCACTGCCACATGCCGGAAATACTGTTTCAAATTTTTTCAGGCTTTCATCGAGATATACTTTTATACCCTCTTTGATTCCAAAAGGGCAGACTCCGCCAACGGCGTGTCCGATATAGTCTTCCACTGCCGCTGCCGGAATCATTTTTGCTTTGGTTCCGAAGGTTGTCTTATATTTGTGGTTGTCGATTCTGGCATCTCCTGCAGCTACAATCAGAATCGGCTGTTCTCCCACCAGAAAAGAAAGCGTCTTTGCAATACGCTCCGGCTCACAATGAAGTGCTTCTGCTGCCAGTTCCACTGTCGCACTGGATTCTGCCAGCTCCATAATCCGCTCCTCCATTCCAAATTTCTTTAAATATGTTCTTGCGCGTTCGATTGACATAGTTACGCTTCCTTTCCTCATTTCTAATAGCTGATTTTATCAAGAATTCCAGACAGATACGCAATGACAACACCATAGTTGCTCATTGGAACTTTCTGTTCTTTTGCACGTTCAATTCTCGTCATGACATATTTTTTATTAAACATACAGGCTCCGCACTGAATTATTAAATCATAATTAGATAAGTCTTTTGGGAAATCTGTTCCGCTGACGATATCCACTGTCAGTCCTGCTCCGATACGTTTTCTCAGCATATTCGGAATTTTCTCCCTGCCGATATCCTCTTTCAGTGGTGCATGGGTGCAGCATTCTGCAATCAGTACCTTTGATTCTTCCGTAAGACTGCTAATGGCTGCTGCGCTCTCTTTGTAGTAAGCGAAATCTCCCTTGTACTCTGCAAACAATACGGAAAATGAGGTCAGAAGACTTTCCTGCGGCTTCTTATCATATACTGTGCGGAAAACCTGGGAGTCAGTAATAATAAGCTTCGGTGGTCGCGCCAGCGCCGCCAGCGTATCCTCTAACTTATCCGTTGTGCAGCTCATTACCAGACATTTATGATCCAGCAAATCACGGATGGTCTGTACCTGTGGCAGAATCAGTCTGCCCTTTGGTGCCTGGATATCCTGCGGCATAACAAGAAGGACCAAATCTCCTTCTTCTACCAGTGCTCCGGTTATGGTTTCTTCACCATAATCATCCGGCACAAGTCTTATTAATTCTTCTTTAAATTTTTCTATATCTTCCTTACTTTTCGAGCTGATAACAAGAATTTCCTGTTTTGTCTCTTCCTTAAGCTGTGCTACTATGGAATCTGAATCTGTCAGTGTATCCGCTTTGCTCAGTACACATAAGGTCGGTGTATGCTTTTCTTTAAAATAGTGGAACCATTCTAACTCTGCCTGATATTCCTCCCCGAAAAACAATAGCACCGCAATATCCGTTTTCTCTGCGGCTTTTTCCGTCTTCTCTACACGCATTTTCCCCAGTTCGCCTACATCATCCACTCCCGCCGTGTCAATAAATACACACGGACCGATACCGTGCACCTCCATCGGCTTGTAGACGGGATCCGTTGTGGTTCCCGCTACATCCGAAACAATTGCCACCTGCTGTCCGGTAAATGCATTAATCAGAGAAGATTTTCCGCTGTTTCTTTTGCCATAAAAACCGATATGTATCCGATTTGCACTTGGTGTTTCATTCAATGACATCGCTAAAGACCTCCTAGAATCTGAAATCGCGCTGTCCTTCCTCAATTTCTTTCAGATGACGTTTTGCAATTTCTCTTGTTTTTTCATTTGGTACTTTCTCTATCTCCTTAGCAATCAACGCTTCTCCGATTTTTCTGGTATCTTCAGAAGCATAATCAATCAAATATTCCTTCAATGTCATCAGCGCATTCGGATGACAGCAATTTAAAATCTGCTGGTTCTTACAAAGACTCATAAAACGGTCTCCTGTTCTGCCTTCCCGGTAACATGCCGTACAGAAACTTGGAATGTAACCCATATCCATCAGCCAGTGCACTACCTCATCCAGTGTTCTGGTATCACTGACATCAAACTGTTCGGAACGTTCGTCTTCCGGCTCCGGATGGTCATATCCACCAACGGAAGTCTTGGAACCACCACTAATCTGGGATACGCCAAGGCGGATAACTTTCTCACGTACCGCCTGGCTCTCTCTGGTAGAAATAATCATTCCGGTATATGGAACTGCCACACGGATACATGCACAGATTTTTGCAAAAATATCATCACTGATGCCGTTGTCGAATACATCCGGATCAATGTCATCGGCACGTTTGATTCGTGGCACGCTGATGGTATGTGGTCCTACTCCATGCACTGCCTCCAAATGTTCTGCATGCATCAGAAGTCCTGCAAATTCATATTTGTAAAGTTCCAGTCCAAAAAGTACACCTAAGCCAACATCATCGATGCCGCCTTCCATGGCACGGTCCATGGCTTCGGTATGATATGCATAATCATGCTTTGGTCCGGTTGGATGTAATTTTTCATAGCTTTCTTTATGATAAGTTTCCTGAAAAAGGATATAAGTTCCGATTCCGGCCTCTTTTAATTTCCGGTAATTTTCTACGGTTGTTGCAGCAATATTTACATTAACACGACGAATTGCGCCGTTTTTGTGCTTAATGCTGTAAATGGTCTTAATACACTCTAAGATATATTCGATTGGATTATTCACCGGGTCTTCGCCTGCTTCAATTGCCAGACGCTTGTGTCCCATATCCTGTAATGCCGTTACTTCCTGACGCACTTCATCCTGTGTCAGCTTCTTACGGGCAATATGCTTATTTTTTCCATGGTACGGGCAATACACACATCCATTGATACAGTAGTTGGACAAATACAATGGTGCAAACATTACAATACGATTTCCATAGAAATCTTTTTTAATCTGTTCTGCAAGGTCATATACTTCCTGGATTTTCTCTTCGTTCTCGCAGGCCAGCAATACTGATGCTTCTCTGTGAGTAAGCCCTTTCCGTAATTTTGCCTTTGCAATGATTTCGTCAATAAGGGCAAGATTGTCCTTATTTGCCTCGGCATATGCCAGAGTCTCTTCAATCTCTTCGTGGCAGATAAATTCTTCTGCCTTTAATGATGCTTTGTTATACATAATGTTTCCTTTCTTCCGGGTCAGAAGCTCTTTCCCGTTGGTTATTATATGGTGATTTAAGAAATACCTCTTGTATTTCCTTTATTTATATAAATGGTGAATCTCCTCTTGAGACCACCAGTTTATATCCAATGGATTCCATACGGTTGCCAAGACATCCACGGCATTCCGCTGCCTCTTCCCCGGTACAGATTTTATTATCGTAAAGGGCATACTTCTTCCGCACCTTTACCGGTGACAGATTCGGCATTACCACATTTCCTCCTGCTAAAATGCCAAGCTCCCTGCCCCTTGAATGGATGGTTCCCAACGCTGTAGTTGCCGGAAGCAATACCTTCGGCAGCATCAGGCGGATAACTGCCAGTAAAAACAGCGTCATTTCAAGACTTCCCGGTTCCATCTCTCCAAACGGCGTATCCTTTTGTGGAATAAACGGGCCGATTCCTACCATATGCGGATTGAATGCTTTCATAAAAGCAAGGTCTTCCACCACATTATCTATGGTCTGATAAGGAGAACCTACCATAATGCCGCACCCCACCTGATAACCGATTTCCTTTAAAGTATACAGGCACTGCTTGCGGTTTTTAAGAGACATTTCTGCCGGATGGAGCTTCCCATAATGGGCTTCATTCGCGGTCTCATGACGCAATAAATAGCGGTCTGCTCCTGCCGTGTAAAGTCTTTCATAGCTTTCCCGGCTCCGCTCTCCCAAGGACAGTGTAATGGCACAGTCCGGGTAAGCAGCTTTTATCTTATGAAGTAAATCTTCCAGTAAATCATCTGTGTAGTAGCCGTCTTCGCCACCCTGCAGGACAAAGGTACGAAACCCTAATGCATAACCATTTTCACAACAGGATAGGATTTCTTCTTCACTCAGGCGGTAACGTTCTGCATTCTGATTGCTTCTTCGGATGCCGCAATAGATGCAGTCATTCTTACAGTAATTGGATATTTCAATCAGTCCTCTGGTATAGACTTCATTTCCAAAGGTCTCTTTCTGTCTTTTTCTCGCCAGTTCAAAGCCGTACTCTGCAATTTCTTTATCGGTATGCAGTTCTAATAATTCTTTATATTCTGTCTCTGTAAGCCGTGTATCCTCATACAGCTTATCAAATAATTCTTTCCCTCTATTCTTCATGTCTGGTCACCACACTGGAATATGCTGTTTTTACACTGATTCCCGGTAATTTTCCGATCTTACCGGTCAGTGCACTGATGGTATCCTGCGGCGCATCGATTGCTATACTTACGATATTTATGCCTCTCTCCCGGTATGGAATTCCCATTCTTCCGATAATATAAGCTGCATATTCATGTAAAATTTCATTTAATACTCCGACGGATTCGTCCTTTTCTATTACAATACCGATTACAGCCACTCTGGTATCTGCTGCCATTTCTTCGTTCCTCTTGTTTTTCTGAATCAATACAATTTCAACGCTTATTTTACGTTTTTAGTATAAGAGATTTATTTTTGGATTACAATTGTTAAGCCCTGGTTTTATGCGTATTTATTGTATTTTTTTACATACTTATAGTCATCAGGCAATACATAGCCATCTTTCGCCTTATAAAGTCGAAAAATCAAGAGACGGAATAAAACTATTCCATCCCTTGATTTATATTATTCTCACAATATTTTTTATTCTTTCCAATCTGCACAGCCCATGTAGTAATTGTAATACACTCGCAAATCTTCTTTTTCAGATTTATCAGTATAATCCTTGTATATACACTTACTTTCCGAATGCATACTAGAACTTTCCAATTTATTTTCTAAATCCCAATTATATATGCTTGCTTCATTCCCACCCAAGACACCTGCTTCATTTATACTCTGTAATTTAGGCAATGCACTACCATGAGTTGTACTCTTATTTCCAGCATATCCAAATTTTTGTTTTACTGCTATACTTCGTCTATAATAATAATCGTAATTATAAAATTTATGATGAGGATTTCCAAACTTGGTTTCTGTAATGGCTGCATACTGCATGTCATATCCTCCACCATTTACATAAATTTGCGCATAATAGATACCCCTATTAGCATTATGATTTCGAATATCTACATGTACGATAAATGTATCTCCATCAACTCTAGTAGCTTCATACCATGCTATATCTGACTGATCTGCTTTTGTCCATACCGGAGTTATAATGGATGTCACAAAACTTGGCACTTGGTCAATCAAAATGTCAAACGTTCCTGTCACGATATCTTTATTCTGAATTAATACATTAAAGGATATCTGTGGGCGTACAATTTCAAAAGTTGTTGTAACGGCACCCTTATAGTCACCTATACCAGTAATCGTTACATATGCTGTTCCAACTGCCATATTATTACGATAAGATAGTTTATAGTCTACATTTTCCTCTAACTTCTTTCTGCCATCCTTTACAACAACTGGTGGTGTCTGTAGATTTCCATTGTAATTTAAGGATGCAACCGTAAGAACCGTACAGTTGTCAATGCTCTTTTCTTTAATTGCAAACGTTACAACTTTCTCACCAGAATATACTCCCATACCGGAAATGATTACCCTGGCAGTTCCCACATTTCTATTGTTACTGTAGCTTACCGTATAATCAACATCTTCTGTTAATACCTTGCTTCCCATCTTAACGACCGGAACCGGCTTATAAGTCTGTCCGGTATACTGCTCTGAAGCAGGGATTCCGGTAACTGTTGCTTTGGATAAACTGTTGCTGATTTTGAATTTCTTAACAATTGTTCCGGTATAATACTGGGTCAGCGGACGCACAGTAATGGATGCATCGCCTGCCAGCTCATTATTTGCATACGTTGTTTCATAATCTTCATTCAGCGTTAAGGTATTGCCACCACATGCCACATGGATAGGCGGACATATCGGGCTTCCGGTATAAAGCTGTTCCGGAACACTGTCAATAATTGCATCCTCAAGGCTTGCCACAATATTGAAGTAAACGCGCTTGGTCTCATCATAGTTGCCAAGTCCTTTAATTACTACCCATGACTCTCCGGCTCTTAAGTTGTTGCCATTGACAACCTGATAATCCTTCCCTTCTACCAAAAGCTTTCCATTGTCATAAATCGTCAGTGCCGGGCGGATGTAATTGCCGGTATACTTCTGATCTGGGATTGCTTCTGCCACAGCATTTCCAATATCATGCTTGGTAATCTTATAGTATACCGTAATGCTGTCTTTGTAGTTACCGCTTTCGGTTGCAGTTACCGTTGCACTTGCGGTTCCGATTGCAGTGTTGTTCTCATAAGTTACTTCATACTGGGAAGAATCAATGGTTAATCCGGTAGAAGTATCTTTTAAAGTAAGTACCGGTTTAATCTCGCTTCCGGTATAATCTACGTTATCGGTTCCGGTAATCTCAATATCTGCAGAAGTAAGTGACTTTCTTGCAATCTAATATGGATATACTGCTGTTCCTACATATCCGGTCTGGTCATTTTCCGTACCAACGATTCCAACATATACTGTTCCAGCATGAATCAGGTCAATGGCACTTGCTTCCGTCGTACAATCTTTATCAATATAGTATTTTACGATGTAATCTTCGTTTTCTGTCAGATAGCTTCCGGTCTTATTGAACTTCACCTGAATGTTCTTCGGCTTGGTATCAAGACCGTTATATACAGTATCGGAAATTCCGGTTACCGTTAAAGTATCATTGGAAAGTAAGGTACCGATGGTAAACTTCTCAATTCGTGTTCCACTGTAGTTACCCTGTCCGGTTACTTTAATCCATGCGGTTCCCACCTGACTGTTATTGGTAGAATATTCATAAGTAAAGTCTGTTCCATTTACCAGTGCTACAATTCCATTTTCCGAATTATCTTTCAGGCTGATATTCGGTGTATAAGTAATCCCCTGAATATAAGGATAGTTCCGGTTTGCCGGGTCAAATCCTGTATCAGAAGCATCGGATAACGCCGCACTGATATTTTCAGAAGAAAGATCCCTTGCCAGAATAGAGAACGGAATTGTCTTGCTTCCGGTATAGTTGGTGGTATCCTTCGGAGTAATCTGAACAAACGGTCCGGAAGTTCCATTTGCATCTTTTACAGCTTCATTGTTAAAGTAAGCTGCCGTATAATCTACATTGCGAACCAGCGGTTCTGCACTGGTGGATGTCATGTAAACATTTAATTCCGGTTCATACTTGGTTTTTAACGGTACATACTGTGGATCTTCTATTTTAGAGTATACTAAATCCTCAACATTTTTCTTTAAAATGTTAAACTCTACCGTTGCAGTTCCGGTACAGCTTGCCACACCGTGGATTGCTGCATATGGTGCATTTGCCCCGCCGGCGTTCGCTGCATTGATATTATTGCGATACTCATCCACTACATAATCTGTGTCTAACGTAAGGGTCTGTTCTTTGTTATTTTCATCATTAAATGTTAATTTAATTTCAGGCTCCTGTGCCTCACCATTGTAGGTTACGTCATCAATTGTCTTGCTTACCGTAGACAAATCACGTTTTGTAATAGTAAAGGTCTTAGTCAGTGTTCCCTTGTAATTGCCCTTACCGATTACAGTAATGGTTTCGGTTGCACCTGCCGGTGCACTGGATGGATTATCTGCATCCGTCTGGTAATATACGCTATAGTTTGCCGGGTCAATTACTTCTGAACCGCCAATCTTCTTAATGACCAGAGAATCCGGTTTAATCAGCTTACCGGTATAAACATAGCTGTCCGCAATTCCGGTAATCTCATAATCTTCCATATGGATGGAATCAATGGTAAATGCTTTCGCCTTGGTGGTTCCCATCAGTTTACCGTTTGCTGTTGCCTGAATGACTACACATGGTCCGTTCTCGCCATTTGCTGCCGCAACTGCAGTATTCTTACGATAAGTTACCGTATAATCTTTTCCTTCTTCCAAGGTATCAAAGGTAGAACCGGTTAATGCATATTTCACAACCGGAACCGGTCTGATTTCCTGTCCGGTATAGGAGAATACATCTCCACCTAAGTCAATGCTTAAATCATCACTGCCCAGATCGTATTTAATCGCAAACTTCGCTGATTTTTCACCACTGAAATAAGTTCCGGTTCCCTCAATCGTTACGGTCGGGTCAGTCAGTGAAACAGATTTACCATTTACAATGCTCTTAATGTTGTAGTCTGTTCCAAGTGCCAAAGTCTTGCCATCACATACTACAGTCATATTTTCAATTGGCTGTGTGGTTGTATTGTATTCGCTTCCAGTATATTTCTGTGCCGGAATCGTAATCTCAGCATCTTCAATTTTACCGGTAATTGCAAAATTCGCAACATAGCTGCCTACCCAGTGATTCTTCTCAATTCCGGTAATGAGTACACTGGCCTGCCCTGGAACAGTATTATTTCTATAAGACACGCTGTAATGTGTTCCCTCTATCAGACGTTCCTGGGTATCGCTGCCTTTTACATACACGGTAACGGTAGGTTTCATTCCGCCGGATGCTGCCTGTGCCTTATCATACTCAATGGTATCATAGCTTAACTTCACTTCAATCTGGTCAGCAGAATTATTCATATCTCCATCATAGTAGAAGTAACTATTCTTGGTTCCCTTAAAGTTACCGGTTCCTTCAATGGTAATATCCTGCTGTCCTACTTTAAATTTATCTACCTGGGTCGGAGTATAGGTATAATCTACGCCAGGCTGCAGTGTATATGAATATTCTCCAATTCCGGACTCATTCGGAAAACTCTGTGTTACTGTGAAATCCGGAATATTCTTTTTAAAAATGTAACTCATTCCCTGCAAAGATACGCCTACACCATCAATACTCTTCCGCTGAATAATAAACTGATTAGAGCCTGCAATCTTATCTGCAGTATAATCTGCACTTTCCAGCACACCGGTGTAATTTCCGATACCCTGGATTCTTACATAAGTTGTTCCTGCATTGGTCTTCTCGGCTGCTGTTGCAACATTCTGGAAATCTGCATCAGAATATACCTCAAACTGATAATCCTTATTTGTAGATAATATGCTGGAAGAATCTCCATAGCTTACTTTTACGGAAGGAGTCAGTACTTTATTGGCATAAACCGGACTATTTACATCTACCCGGAGTTTGCTTAATTCGTTGATATCCTTCTGATTAATGGTATAGCTTACGGTTGTTGTTCCTGTATAGTTGCTGTTTTCTGCCGCCTTTAAGGTCAGAGTTGCAATTCCCGCATTGATTGCATTTTCACTGCTTTCAATACTGTATTCCTTATCGGTCAGAATATAGCCATTGGTGGTAGGGTACTGTAATACAACACCATCTCCGTCTGCGGTAGTAGAAATTACAACTTTCTGCTCAATTCCATTATATGTATAAGTTCCATTTACTCTTGCATTCAGTTCAGATATATCTTTCTTTGCAATGACTGCATATCCGGAAATATCTCCATAATACTGACCCTTGCCGGATACTACGAAGTAAATCGTCCCCGCATTGATAAATGCCTCATTTGTCTCAGAGCTTACAACATTCTTATGTGCTGCATCACTATAGAAGGAAATGCTATAGGACGACGGATCCGGAATTGCATCCATCATTTTTGTCTCAATTGCCTGAATCATTTCATCCCTATGGGAATTGCGGTTATAGGTTCCACCGGAAATATTAAATGCCGGCACAACGGTCGCAATATTTGCTCCAATAAAGAATGTGGTTGTTGCGGTTCCGGTATAATTCTTACCGTCTACTGCTTTGATTCTGACATATACTTTTCCGGAATTCTTATGTTCTGAAACCTGTTTACATAATTCATCGTCATAATATCCTTCAACTTCATAATCCACGCCTGCAACCAGTACACGGTTTCCATCAGATACACTGATACCCGGCTCCACTGCTTCTCCGGTATAACCGCAGTTGCTTGCAGTTACGGTCAGCGTGCTCATGTTCTTTGGTGTGATTTTATAAGAAGTACGGATACTTCCGCCTAAATTAGCATAAGTTCCAAGACCGCTGATTAATACATAATAAGTACCTGCGTCCACCGGCTCTGCAATGACCTTCTTGTATGCAGAATCCGTAAAATAAGTAACCTTAAAGTCTTCGCCCTGTACCAGGCCTTTGGCACCGTTATTATCAGTAATACGGATTGCCGGTACCTGCATGCTGCCATTGTATTCAAAGGTAACCTGTGTCGGATCATAGTTTGCAGAACCTGCAACGATATTACACTCGCATTCATTTAACTTTCTTGGCACAATACTGAAAGTTCCACGGTTCACGCCACCCTCTGCCAGTGCATAATCTCCAGTCAGTCTGATATAAGCCTTTGCATTGTTGGTTCCAATTTCGATGTTATCTTCACAGGAAACCACTTCTACATACTGGCTGTCCAAGATGACATTTTTACTACCTTCGGTATAATAAACGGTAATATTTGCAGGATCCGGCACAACAGCACTACCGGTATAAGTCTGGTCTGTAATTACAATATCTGTCGGGCTGATGTTCTTTGGCTTAATCATATAAGTATATACTCTTTCGCCTCCGGCATAGTTACTGCCATCCAGACCGGTTATCTTAAGATAATAGGTTGCTGCATGAATCAGTTCCTGTACGCCCGTAGTCTCTTCCTTATCGTCTGCCGGCTCGGTACATTCCGGGTCACGATAAACAGCATAGTCAAAATCCGTTCCTTTTTTCAAAGCATTCCCCTCATCATCGGTTGCCGTCAGGGATAATACTTTGCTCTTGCCGTCAAAGAAGCTGGAATAACTGGTATCTTTATTAATGACACCTGCTTCTGTTCCGTTGATTGCCAGCTTAAAGGTACATTTATCTAAAGATTTTGCTACAATATCAAAATAAATCGGCTCTGCCTTGGTTCCAAGGTCTCCTTCGTAGTAATCCAGTCCGGTTACCTTCACATAATATCTTCCAATAGAAGTCGGTTCAGATACAGTCTTGGTATACTCCGCATCTTTATAATAAGTAATCTTATATCTGGAATCACTGATGACATCACCGGATGTATTGGAGACGGTAATGTTTGGCACATTTTTCTTGCCATTGTATTCCAGTTCATTTTTATCCAATACTGCTTTGCCAAGCTTGTCATAGATCTCAAAGTTGATAAATGCGTTTCCGGTTAAGTTGCCGGTTCCGGTAATAATCAGGTTATTGGTTCCGGTCTGTCCTGCAGTAGTTTCATTTCGGTATGCCACGTTGTAGTTGCCGGCAGGAATCTCCACGCCATTCAACTTCACTACTACCTCATTGGTCATATCCGGTTTACTATTCTTTACATAATAATATTTATCACTCTTTAAGGAAACACTGATGCCTGCTGCACTTAAATCTGCCTTGCCAATCAGGAAATTAAAGGTCTTGCTGCCCCGGTACAGAGAAGAAGAATTCGCTGTTACTGTCATCTTCGCTGTTCCGGCATTCGTATTGTCTGCCCAGCTGGTAGTATAGTCAGACGACTGGATTCCTGCGGAGTTCTGGCTGTCAACCAGTGTAAATTCCGGTTTCTGCGCAGTTCCTGTATAAGTAGAATCACTCAGTCCATTTGAAACAGTTACAGAATCTGCCCCAATATTATAATAAATATTGTAACGGTTTTCTGCAATTGTTCCGGAAAATGTATAGTTACTGCTGCTCTTTAATACAATCTTAAAGGAATGTGTTCCAACAGAAGTATTGCTTCCTGCAGTATATTCTACGTTGTAATCATCAGAAGAAAGGTTCACCATGGTAGATGTACCGCTTACAATACCATACACACCGGTAATCGTCGGCAATACATCACCTCCGGTATAATAAACATATCCGTCTTCACCGGTTCCTTCCACTCCTTTATAATTAACACCGATATAGCTTAACTTCTGCTGTGCAATCGTAAAGCTCTTGGTGGTCTGCCATCTGTGGCTGTCTCCGATACCAACGATATCAATATATGCTGTTCCTGCGCTGGTATTATTACGGTAATAAACGGAATAATCCTCTTTTTCCTTTAATGTCACTCCGTCAATCTGAACTGCAACCGCCGGTTTGACCTCCTGTCCGGTATAGGTATAAGTATCATTTCCCGTTGCAGTCGCTCCATTTGCATCTGCTCCTAATGTAATGCTTCCATTGCTTGGAAATGCATCCGCCGCCTCTGCCGGTATTGCCGGAAGAACGCCTGCAATCATACAAACACTTAAAACTAATACCAGTATTCTTTTTCCAACATCCTTGTACTTACGCATAGAACCTCTCCTTGTTACTTCTTGTTTCCTCATCATTTTTCGCTTTATTCTTACTATATTCTTTTTGCTTTTCAGATTCAAGGGAAACCTTTTTCCGAAAAAGCACAGAATAATACACTTCTAGTTTTTTTATCGACCGGAAGTTACTTTTTCTTTACATTTATCCACAGATTTTTCCATAAAATCTGCATTAAAAAATATACTTGACATTTTAAGCTGCCACTGTTACCATTACAAACTGAAAACAAAATATCACTTTGCTAGGGGCGCCTTTGGCTGAGAAACGCATCTGCGTTGACCCTTATTACTTGAACCGGATAATACCGGCGTAAGGAAGCACATATACAACCTCCTGGCAGAGTATCATCTTTAAGGAGGATTTTTTTATGTCAATTTTTGCAACATACGACGGCTCATCTTACCAGCTTACCACCGCAGGTTTTACAGCCCTCGTTATCATCATGATTGCCATTCTTCTGATTGGCTGTGCTATCTTCGGTGGAAAGAAGAAATTCAGTGCAAAGCAGCTTGCATTTTCAGCTATGGCAATTGCCCTTGCCATGGTAACTTCCATGATTAAACTTTTCGATATGCCAATGGGCGGTTCCGTTACTTTACTGAGCATGTTATTCATCGTTCTGATTGGTTACTGGTACGGTCTGGGTGCCGGCTTAACCGCAGCTTTTGCTTACGGAATTCTGCAGTTAGTCGTTGACCCTTACATCATCAGTGTTCCACAGATGTTAGTGGACTACCTCTTCGCCTTTGGTGCATTAGGACTTTCCGGACTTTTCAGCAAATCCAAACATGGACTTATCAAAGGTTATATCGCTGGTGTATTAGGCCGATACTTCTTCGCATTCCTTTCCGGCTGGATTTTCTTCGGCATGTATGCTCCGGAAGAATTCCCGAATGCAGTGGTATACTCTCTTGCTTACAACGGTGCATACCTTGGTGCAGAAGCACTTATTACATTAATCATTATCTGTCTGCCACCAGTCCAGAAGGCATTGAATGCCGTTAAGGATATGGCAAATTCATAATATGATTCTGTCCAAAAAGAGCGTCTTTCCTAATCAGGAAAAAACGCTCTTTTTGATTACGCGAGTAGCGAGAAAAATCGCATGCTTGCATGCAGATTTGACGAGCACCGCGATAACTCGAGAAACTCGCAAAGCGTGTTTCTCGTAGTTGCATTTCTGTATTTTCTTAATTTGTCATTCATTACATCTGAATCCAGCCGAAAGCATTTGCTATGGAACTGATTAAAATAATCGCTGCAAAGATCGGACAAAGGTATTTTATCATCACTGTAAATATCTTTTTCCTGCGGAACGGGCTGCCGCCCCGGGTTACTTCTTCTTCAATCCGCTGCACTCCCACCACTCTTGATACCAGAAGGCAGGTTGCAATAGCCGCAATCGGCATCATCACGGAGTTCGTCAGGAAATCAAAGAAATCAAGAATCTGCATTCCGATAATTTTTATATTCGCCAATGGTCCATATCCCAGTGTGGAAAGACTTCCCAGAAGAAGCATTACAATGCCGACAATTACCGTTGCTTTCCGTCTTTCCCAGCCCAGTTCATCTTCAAAAGTCGATACTGCACTTTCCGTTAATGCAATAGAACTTGTTATTGCTGCAAACAGCACCAGTACAAAAAACAAAATTCCGACTCCGGTTCCAAGTCCCATGCTGTCAAATACTTTTGGAATCGTAATAAACATCAATGATGGACCCGCCTGCAGGGTTTCCGGATTTCCACCGGAAAATGCAAAGACTGCCGGAATAATCATCAGCCCTGCCATCATGGCAATCGCTGTATCGAAGATTTCCACGTTCTTCGTGGACTCCTCAATAGAAACTTCCTTCTTCATATAAGAACCAAAAGTAACGAGAATTCCCATGGCAATGGACAGGGAATAAAACATCTGTCCCATGGCTGTTACTACCGTCATCCAGGAAAAATTTTCAAAATTTGGAATCAGAAAATATTTAACTCCTTTTAATGCTCCCGGTCTGCTTACGGAATAAACCGTTATTAATATAGAAAGAACAACCAGCACCGGCATCATAAATCTGGATACCCGTTCAATACCATTCCGGACGCCGGCAAAGATAATCCCCAACGTAAATACTGCAAAAAAAGCAAAGCAGATTTCTGTGGAAAGTCCGCTGGAAATGAAATCAGAAAAATATCCATCCGATGCAAGCTTACTGCCATTTCCCCTGATATATTCCACCAGATATTTCATTACCCAGCCGCCAATTACAGAATAATATGGCACGATTAAAACCGGAATAATCGCATTTATCCAGCCACCGAAAGAGAGCCAGCGGGATTTTCCAAAGGTATGATATGCTCCCACCGGGCTCTTCTTCGTCATTCTTCCGATAGAAGTCTCCGCCATAATCATCGTATATCCAAAAGTCAGTGCAAGTATAATATAAATCAGCAGAAAGATTCCTCCCCCATACTTTGCCGCAAGATATGGGAATCTCCATATGTTTCCCAGTCCCACAGAAGCGCCTGCTGCTGATAATACAAACCCTATCTTCCCCGAAAATGTACTTCTTTTCTCATTCTGTGCCTTCATTTTGTTTTTTCTCCTAAACTCATAATTTCCATGACGCAAAGTTATAGAAATCATAACACAGTCTCATAGTTCCTGCAATATTCTTTCCTTTTTATCATGCTACCCCTTATTTCCCCCTATATTTCTGCATTATATCTCCATATATTTCATTTGTTTTTACAGTGCATTTCCATGTTTTTTCTTTGTTTTTGCACAATTTGTGTTTTTTCACAAATTTTTCACAATTTTATTAGCACTCACCTCTTGACAGTGCTAATAATTGGTGCTATAACGTAGTCAGAACAAAGGAGAGGAACAAAAAAAGAGTTCCTAAAACATCCCGGTTCCAAAGAAACAAGGTAAACAAGCATAGATAGATTTATTTAAAAAAGGAGAGATGACTTATGTTGATGCCTAGTATTTTTGGAGAGAATTTATTTGATGACTTCTTTGAGGATTTTCCATGGATGGACGATAACATGGATATGAAAAAAACTGAGAAAAAACTTTACGGTCGTAGAGCCGCACGTCTGATGAAGACAGATATAAAGGAGCAGGACAATGGTTACGAACTGGTCATTGATTTACCTGGATTTAAGAAAGACGAAGTAAGTGCTTCCTTAGAAAATGGTTACCTGACCATCAGTGCCGCCAAAGGCTTGGATGAGGATGATAAAGATAAGAAATCCGGCAAGTACATCCGTAAGGAACGTTATTCCGGAGCCTGCAGCCGAAGCTTTTATGTTGGCGATGCCGTTACCGAAGAAGATATCAAGGGCGAATTTAAACACGGTATTTTAAAACTCTTCGTTCCGAAGAAAGAAGCAAAACCTGCAGTAGAAGACCACAAATATATTGCAATTGAAGGATAATTTCAGACATTGTATTTCAGATATCTGATGATGTAAAAGAAAGGAAGCATGTTATTATGTCAGATAAAAATCCAAAACATCCATTAAAGAAGAAGAAAGTAAAAGCAAAAATTAATGTAGCCGACCATGAGGCTGTTGAAGAAGCCAGAGAAGCTCACAGAAATAAAAAACATTATTATTAATTACAACAATTATTTTCAGGAGGAATGACTTATGTTAGTACCAAGTATTTTTTCAAACAACTTTGTAGATGATATATTCGATGATGTATTTCCATTCGGAGCTTACAATGCTCCTGCTGCAGACAACCGCGCTGCCATGAACACTGACGTTAAGGAATTTGACGACAGATATGAACTGGAATTTGAACTTCCGGGCTTTAAGAAAGAAGATATCCAGGCTGAGCTGAAAGACGGATACCTCATCGTCAATGCCAAACACCAGGACAACAAGGACGAAAAAGACAAAGATGGCAAATATATCCGTAAAGAACGTTACTATGGCTCTTACCAGCGTAGTTTCTATGTCGGAGATGGCGTTACTCAGGATGACATCAAAGGCGGTTTTGAAAATGGTATCCTGACTCTGACCGTTCCGAAGAAAGAAGCAAAACCTGCTGTGGAAGAAAAGAAATATATTTCCATTGAGGGATAATACCAGGATAATTAAAAGGAAAAAGGGGCGGTGTGAGTATTCACACCGCCTCTCCTTTTTATGTGAGAAACACGCTTTGCGTGTTTCTCGTAGTTTAGCTGACATTACTTTATCGTCGATGCCCGCTGTCTGATATTCTTATTAAAATTAATCACATTGTGATTATATTCTTCATCCATCAACTCGGAATGAATCATAAAATCTGCAGTTGCCTTATTATTTGCAATCGGGATGTCATATACCTGTGCAATACGAAGCAGCGCTTTTACATCCGGGTCATGAGGTGCTGCAGTAAGCGGGTCTGAAAAGAAAATAACAAAGTCTATTTTTCCCTCTACTATCTTGGCACCAATCTGCTGGTCTCCACCCAGCGGGCCACTGTTATAGCCCTTAACCGGCAGTCCCGTCTGGTCTGTAATCATTTTTGCCGTTGTTCCGGTTCCACAAAGGAAATGCTTCTTTAAAATTTCTGCATTGTCTTTGCACCACTGGATCAGTTCTGCTTTCTTTCCATCATGGGCAATCAATGCAATATTTTTCTGTTTTCCGATTGTCAAAGTAAGAAAATCCGGTTCCATACTCATATTGTGTCTTCTCCTTTATTGTATTATTTTCCAACCATTTCATTTATCAAGTGAAAATCAACTCCTGATAAACAATTGCAGCTCGCCAATCACGCTTATATGTTGACTTGCTTACGCTCATTATAACATGACAGGATGATTCCAGACAATGTTTGGGTAGATATCTTCATATAAAAAACGAGCACACCTAACAGTGTACTCGTTTTTTTCGTCGATGCGACAGGATTTGAACCTGCGACCTCTGCGTCCCGAACGCAGCGCTCTACCAAGCTGAGCCACGCATCGTTATTCAGTTCTTTCACACGCTCAACTATATTAGCATATATCACATTTTTTGTCCAGTAATATTTTTATTTTCTTTTCTACTTAATCGTTTTATGTTATACTTAAGTCAATCATAAGAACGGCTTTTACAATGCCGAAGCAACTTTTTTTACCAGAGAAAGGCACATTATGGAGAACAACCAGAGACCAACAATTGCAATTATGTTAGGTGACACCCAGTCCAGCTACTCAGAAGACTTACTTCGGGGTTTCTATACCTGTGCCAGAGAAGAAGATATCAATATTATTTTTCTGATGGGACCTCAGATGCCACAATATTGTAAAGATATTTTATCCTGCAGTTTTGACGGGGACTATAATTATCAGTTTGATACGATTTATGATTATGTGCATTTCAGCAAGCCGGATGCACTGATCATCACTTATGGTTCCCTTTCTATTTTTAAAAGTAATCAGGTAAAAGCGGAATTTCTTTCCCATTACAAAGATATTCCATTTCTGATGTTAGAGGACACACCGGACGATCCGGACATCCCATATCTGATTGCTGACAACTACAACGGCATGCGGCAATGTATCGAACATCTTGTGAATGTCCATGGCTATCGTAAGATTGCTTTTGTAGCAGGACCAGCTAACAACAAAGACTCCAACGAACGGCTGAAAGCCTACCGAGATGTTATGGTGGAACATCAGCTTCCGGTCACGGATGATATGGTCGTCTATGGCAACTACTCAGAGCTTGTCACCGAGCAGGTGGAATATATCTTAGACCACAACCCGGGATTAGAGGCAATTGCTTTTGCAAATGATAATATGGCAAAGGCAGGATACCGCGTCTGTGCTGCAAGAGACCTTTTGGTGGGACATGACATTGCCATTACCGGTTTTGACGACATTGACCACGCAAAAACCATGGAGCCACCACTGACCAGTGTTTCCCACAGCAGCTTCCAGTTCAGCTACCAGGCATTACAGAATGCGCTTATGCTCTGTCAGGGAAAGAAGCCACAATCCTGCCGGATGTCAGCCATTTTTCACCAGAGAAGCTCCTGCGGCTGCCAGCTGCACACCGGCTTTACCACACTGTGTCATATCAGCATGGAGCAGCTGCACGATTTTATACACCAGCAGGTCGATGCTATGGCTGAGGAATTATTCTCTTCCATTTCATACGAAAAAGATCGTAATTACTATACCGAAGTTCTACATGCATATTTTGAAAATATATATGAAGAAATCTTTATCCGGAAGGGAACTGACTTCTCCAACGAGCCTCTGATTCGTTATCTGAGAAAGCTTACTGCATATCCCCATATTTCCGGAGAAATGCTCCTAGAGCAACTTACTTCATTACTCCGTACACTGATTAACTTCTCGGAGGAAGAACTGCTGCAGACACAGCTTTCCGGCATTTTATCCTTTACCCAGCAATACGTTCATTCTGCGGATGTCTTCCAGCTAGAAAAAGAAATCATGGATTCTAACCGGAAAGCCTGGTTTGTACCTTCCTTTACAAGAGATTTGATTAACTCCGGTGCCAATTTCAAAGAAACGATTACACATATCATGGAGCGGCTGCATCTGATGAATGTCAAAAGTTCCTTCTTTTTCTTCTTTGACAAACCGGTCATTCATCAGGAAAATGAGCTTGCAGAGTATCCGGACGAAATCTATCTGGCAGCATATTACCATGATGAAAAATCAGTCTACCATGAACCGGGCAAACGTCCAAAAGTAACGACTGCCAATGGATTTTCCAGTTTTCTTCCAAAGGAACACAGCCACTGCTATACATCATTTATCCTCTTTTCCGGAGATGAACAGTTCGGTCTGCTGCTTTGCGAAGTGGAACAGAAAGATATTTCCTTTATGCAGATTTGCAGCCTCCAGATTGGTGCACTCCTGCATTTTATCCAGTTAAATGCCAGCGAACGCCAGATTCAGAAAGAATTGCAGGATTCCATGAAAGTCATTCAGGAGCAGAACAGCATCTTAAGTTATATCTCTGAATATGACGATTTAAGCCAGCTTTTGAACCGCCGTGGATTTATGGAACGGGCATCCCATGCAATTGAATCCAATTCCGGCAAAAAAGCTTATCTTCTTTTTGGTGACTTAGACCACTTAAAGGAAATCAACGACTGCTTCTCCCATCTTGCCGGGGATTTTGCGTTACGCACAGTATCCGAACGGCTCCGGAAATGCCTGCCGAAAGATGCCATTACTGCAAGACTCGGTGGAGATGAATTTGTATCCTTTATCTTAACAGATATACCGGATTTCAAAGAACAGCTTTTAAAGAATCTGAAAGCAGAGAGCGATGCTTTTAATGCCGTATGCGATAAACCTTTTTATGTAGAAATCTCTGTCGGCATCTACGACTTCTACTGTAATCCGCAGATGAACTTAACAGACATTCTCAAGCACTCTGATGCAATCCTCTACGAGGAAAAGGTCAAACGGCGTGCAAGTATTAAAAAGTAGGCTATGTTTTTCTATAAGCTGTAAGAAACACACGCTATGAAAATAGCGAAAAAAAAGCCGGATGGTCAACCCATCCGGCTTTCTGAAACCGCTCTTTTATTCATCCATTCCCCATTTATCTTTCATGTACTCTTTTCCGAATCCAGAACCGATATTTTCATTGATTCTACGTCCGAAGCAGGCATAAAATCCAATCATTGCGGCGAATATCAGAATTCCAATAAATATAACCATAGTAAGCACCCTCCCTGCGTCACTTTGTTTTTCCAAGTATAACATAAGCCACCCGGAATGTCATCTTTTTCTATTTCATATTCATAATAATCTCTCTTGCGACAGCTTCCTCTACCGGTGTTGCAAATACACCCTCTTCAAATTCCACGATTCCGCCAATTCCTTTTTCTACTACGAAACGAAGTTTTCCATCCCGGACTTTCTTGTCCGTATATAATTTCTTAACCAGCGCTTCTCTATCGATATATTCCGGAATCTCTACCGGCAGCTTCGCTTTCTCCAGCAGATTCTTCACTTCTGCCTTCTCTTCTTCTGTCATATAACCAAGTCTGTGGGCAAGTTCCGTCTGTGCAATCATTCCAATGGAAAGTGCTTCCCCATGAAGTAGTTTATAATCACTGACTGTTTCTATGGCACGTCCTACGGTATGTCCAAGATTTAAGATTTCCCTTAAGCCCTGTTCTTTTTCATCCTTCATTACCACGGCATATTTTATCTGACAGTTCTTCTTTGCGATGTATTCACAGGCTTCTCTGTCTCCCGCGAAAATATCTTCCATATGTTTTTCCAGGAATTCAAACATTTCCTTATCTGCCATGCAGGCATGCTTGATTGTCTCTGCCATACCACTGGAGAGCTGCCGCTGTGGCAATGTCTTCCATGCAGCAATATCAAGATATACCTTCTCCGGCTGATTAAACAGCCCAATCAGATTCGTTGCCAATGGCGTATCTACTGCTGTCTTTCCTCCGACCGATGCATCTGCCGCCGCCAGAAGTGTCGTAGCATAATTAATAAATGGCACGCCTCTGCCATAGGTTCCTGCCAGAAATCCAGACAAATCCGTCACTACACCGCCGCCCACGGCAATGATGCAGCAGTCTCTCCGAAAGCCAGCCTCAAGCATGGCATCTTCTACTTCTTCCTTTGTCTTTCTGGTCTTACTGGTCTCTCCTGCCGCAAAGACAAATTCTTTTGCCTGATAACCTGCTTCCAGCAGCAGTTCCACAATGTGGTCTGCGTAAAGTTCCTTTACAATGCTATCTGTAATTACTGCAAACTTCTTAATCTTGCCAACCAGTCCATTTTTTAAATCATCAATTAATTTTTCCTGCAACTGGTAGCCAATCTCTATTTCATAGCTGTCATCTACTACTTTTTTTAATTCTACCTGAAATACGCTCATGTTTTCTCCGTTCTATCCTGTGTCTTGTAAATCTGCGTCTGTCTCAGATTTTTATTTCGTTTATTATACTATTTTGCTCTTTTCTCTGCAACCACCGAAACTCTAATCGAAAGAAATTCCCAGTTTGTGAAATATCCTATTTCATGTCAGATGTTCCTCTATGTATGTAATATATGGCTTCTTATTTACCTTATCCTGATTTGCCACATACCAGTCATAAGCTTCTTTTAACCCATCCGCCAATGGCTTTGTTTCTTTCATAAGTGCAAGCTGTTTCCTGACATCCAGTGCATATTCATAATTATAAAAGCTGAAGTAATTGCGCTGTTCTTCCTCCGCTGGAACTTCCACAAACTCCGGCTGCTTTCCTGCCGCCTGATAGCACAGAGTTACCCAGTCACGAATGGATATGTTTTCTTTATTTCCAACATTGAAAATATGCTGCTCCGGTTGTTTTTCCACCAGAATATCTATAAATCTACACAAATCCTCCACATGAAAAAATTGCAGCTTCATGCCGCCCTCCTGTGGCAGATAAAATTTCCGGTTTTCCAATGCACAGTCAAATACAAAGGCTTCCCGGTATACATTATTCATCGGTCCATATAAATAAGGCGGTCTAAGGATATATGCCTTCGGATTTCTCTGCATCAGTGCTGCCTCAGCCGCTATTTTATTTGTTCCATATGCACCCCAGTGCACATTTTCTGCAAGCTGTATTTCTTCCGTAAATGGTGCCGGCGCATATTCCGGATATACGGCACTTGAACTTATAAGAACATAATCTTTGTAACTTTCCAATGCATTCAGCAAATCCTCCACATCTTCCCTGGTATATGCGGTATCAATTACCAGGTCAAAATGCAGTCCCTGCAGTGCATCACCGATCGCATGCCGGTCTGCCTGAATCAGTTTTACAGCCGCCGACTGCGGTTTGGTGTTTCGATTTAACACATAAACCTCATCACCTTTTGCCACATAATGCTCTGCAACAAACCGGCTCACAAATACAGTGCCACCAGTTACCAAGATTTTTCTCATACTTGTCATACTTGTCCTCCTTGTGCATGGGTTTCTATGAAATTTTTATTATTCCCGCTCTATTGTTAAAACCATACATTCTTTAGATTCGGTAAATCCGCAGGCATGATACAAGGCTCTGCCACTCTCCGTTGTATCCAGAATCAGTTCTGTCACGCCACGCAATTTGGCTTCATTTATCAGAAGTTCCATCATATGGTGGGCAATCCCCTGTCCACGATAGTCCTTCTTTGTATATACATTCATAATATGTCCACGTTTTCCGGTAGGATGGGTAAATGTCGGCATGACCTCAATATAGCTGACCGACGCACAGCCAACTACTTTTCTTCCATCCATTGCCAGAATTGTCGTCTGATTACCATCTTCAAAATACAGTCTGCTGCTGTCGACCAGATTATCCGGAAATGTATCATCCTCTGACAAATCATTTACTTCCCGCAGCATCTCCAGCCGGGTACTCATCAGATTCTCCATATCTCTTCGTGACGCATTCATATATGTTATCATAATCATTCCTCCAGGTCGCATTTTTTCTGTCTTCTTCGTACAGCAGTATCATATCACAGAACGGAGGAAATAATACTTAATTTTTTATGATTCTTTGATTTCCATATAAAATGTCACATTCTTACAATCATATCCTACGAACTTCAGTCGATTTTTTCCCTCTTTCAACTGAATAGAATAGGTAGTCAGTTCATTCACTTCAGAATCCGGCGTACATTCCACCACCGTTGACACATTTCCATCCTCATCAATCTGCACCAGCTTTGCTTTTCCTTCATCCAGCGTAAACACAAGCGTTATATCTACCCACGTCGCGCTGCTGCAATTCGCTTCCCAGAGTGTCTCCCTGCCATCAAATTTTCCAACGGTGTATGTCACATTATTTCCATAATTATTCAATACACTATTTGTTTTAGCATACCGGTCCCCACCCTCTGCTATCTGAATATCTGAATCGTACTGCTCTTTTGCAAATTTATTATTACAGCCAGTAAGCAATAGCCCCATAACTAAAATACATACTATGCCAAATCTTTTCATTTTCCCTGTAATCTTGTTTTTCATTCTATTTTTAATCTTCCTTTTCATTTACACTTCCTTTGCGTTCTCTCTTCTTTTCCGTTCACTCTTCCTCTTCATTCACTCTTCTCTATCACCGATTGCATGAACAACGCAGGCAAATCCCGCAACCATCGAAAATAAAATAGCTCCTCCCATTGAATTGTCCAAAAAAGCCCCTATAAAGAAACCTACAATTCCCGCAAGTACCATAATACAAACTGCATCCACTGCTTTAAATTTTCTCATAAAAATACCTCCGTTTTTTGCGCTCTTCTTGTTTTTAACTTCTATTTACCCACAACAATTTATATATCATATTATACTTATTATTGTTTCGCATGTATATAGCTTATCTTTAGCTTTCTTTTATGAATTACTTTTTGACTTTCTTTTTTTAATGAAATAAAGACGAAGGGATTCAAAAATGCTGTTAAAAATAGATGAACGCCAAAATATCAACTCCACGATGTTGTTTTGTCGAACACTTTTAAACGTTATTCCCATGTTTCTTTCCTCCATGTCATAATTTTTAATACAATAACTATTGAAACAAAAGCTGAGAAAAAGAAATGCTACAATTAAAAAATGCAGTCATTCCTTTTTCTCTATACATTTATTCTGTTGTTTCAACCTCTTCCTGCGGTGTCACATCATATAGCCATACATCTTTGATGTTTTGCTATTGGCCATACTTTTTTCAGTGCTTTTGCAAATCCTGTTCCACCATCTGATACAACCATTCTTGGCTCAGCTATACGCTTCATTAAAGCAATCCAGGCACCTGCATGTTCATATCGGCATAAATACCATCCAAGTACATTTTTCTCATCGCAGCAGATTAGCACACAGGCCTTTCAGCCAAGATAAATTCCATCAAGAAAAAGAACATCTTTGGTTTCTTCTATTTTCGGTGGCATCGGCCATATATCCCAAAATCTTGCTGTCTTTCTTCTAAATGTTCTTCCTTCTCCTGGCATTATTGATTGAGTTTCTTTTCCAAACAACCAATCTAAGAAGATTTGTAACTCCTTTGAATCATTATCTATTTTATGTGTTAACGAAGTTTTGCATTTCTTGCATAGCCAGCGTTGTGTTCCCGCTTTTGTTTTTCCTGCTTTAACACATTTGTTTCCACAAATAGGACAATTTATCTGATTCATTTAATCTTCCTCCATGGTTTTCTATTTCAAGAAAGATTAAACTCTGTTTTGCCCTTTATTTTCAAGGGTTAGAGCATTTTTTATCAACACCTTTTGTCCACCCTCAAAGTTCTTTGAAAAAAGATTAAACCGCCTTCAGCCCTTTATTTTCAAGGCTTGAAAGCGGTTTTCATCAACACATTTTGTCCTATAACTCAAAAATGCCTTTGAAGATGGGGTGAAGATGAATATTTAGGCTTACTTAGCACAACTTCCGATTACTCATAAAAATGGCGGAAACACTGTATTTATCAGCATTTCCGCCATTTTCAACGACTGAGACATCGGGGATTCGAACCCCGGACAACTTGATTAAAAGTCAAGTGCTCTACCAACTGAGCTAATATCCCATATTCTTTTTAAATGCCCAGTTCCGGAATCGAACCAGAGACACGAGGATTTTCAGTCCTCTGCTCTACCAACTGAGCTAACTGGGCAAGAGTTGCGGGAACAGGATTTGAACCTGTGACCTTCGGGTTATGAGCCCGACGAGCTTCCAGACTGCTCCATCCCGCGTTATTCAATTATCTTCTAAAAAGAAGAATGGGCAGAGGTGGATTCGAACCACCGAAGCAATTTGCAGCAGATTTACAGTCTGTCCCCTTTGGCCACTCGGGAATCTGCCCATTTCTATACAATATGAAATTGTATAAAGCCGATGATCGGACTCGAACCGATAACCTGCTGATTACAAATCAGCTGCTCTGCCAATTGAGCCACATCGGCATATCTTGCGCTACACTTATAACTACAAGAAAAGTGGGACCTACAGGGCTCGAACCTGTGACCCTCTGCTTGTAAGGCAGATGCTCTCCCAGCTGAGCTAAGATCCCATTTGAAACGACCCAAGCGGGACTCGAACCCGCGACCTCCGCCGTGACAGGGCGGCGCTCTAACCAACTGAGCCATTGGGCCTTAAAGGTACATACCTTCAAAACTTCATACAGATTGTTTCCGAGTTGCTTTGGTCAAGCCCTCGACCGATTAGTAACAGTCAGCTCCACAC
>ERZ791905.122-NODE-122-length-100812-cov-7.875552_pt1 | contig 100812 bp, 101 predicted proteins | sample MGYA00510147_ERZ791905 | MGnify/ENA primary metagenome ERZ791905 (study PRJEB30046, sample SAMN00792084) | human gut metagenome | study: EMG produced TPA metagenomics assembly of the A metagenome-wide association study of gut microbiota in type 2...
ACGGAATGCCCTGTAATAGTTGTGTGAATCCATCGTTCCAAATAATTTCAAATCCTGTCCGCTATACTCTCCCGGATAGAAAAGCACTACCGGTACACTGTCAAGCACCTGATGCAAATTATTTAAGATGTTGTGGCTTGCAATTATCGGATGGCACTTGCCTACTCCGGTAAGGAATACCACACTGTCTGTCAAATCTTCCTTCAATATTTTCGAAACGATAAGATTCAATTCATTTGTTTCGTCCAGTCCCAAAGTTTCTACCAGGCTGTCTGCCATATCAAAGAAGCCATTCTCCTTTTCCAAATCAAAGAATGCCTCCAGATACCCTTCCTCCTGCAATATCTGTATCATCAGATGAAACAGGTCAAACTCAATTATCTTAAAGTCTTTATTCCCATTGTTAATTCTATCCTTAAGGTATGCTATATGATTTCTTACATATAACTCTTCCCTTGGGTCATAATCGAAGATATAATATCCGACTTCGTTGCCCAATCCTTTGTTTTCTCTGAAAGACTTCTCAGATATTTTTTCTTCTATCTGATTTAGCCTATCATCCAAACTTAACTTTGCCATGCTCAGACTCCTTTCACAGCTTTCAAGTATTCTCCCAATCCATTTGCAGTCAGCAATTCCTCTGTACGATAGTCAATGTGAATTGGCTTGATTGTTCTTGGTTTTGCACTACTTTCAAGTAATCCCGCCTCAAACATCATTCTAGTAAAGCACTGTTTCAGTTTCCGTATTGCTGTATCCGTCCATCCAGCCACCACATCACTCTGCAACGCTTTATCTGAAAAGAATACATTCAGATCCCGGTCTGTAATTTCTTTCTCTCCCAATCGAATCTTTTCATCATATACTTCATGAAGGAAGTCAAAAAATAATCTGCTATCCAATAATATCGCAATTAAATTTATAATCTTTGCTGTCTCTACATCACAAGTAGTAAAAGCCTGAAGCACTGCTTCCGGTAAAGCAGATACTCTACGATAAGTACCATTCAATACCTCATATGCACGATATTCTGCTTTTACTTGATAGATATTCTCTTCCCAAGCTATCTTGCGGATATCCGCCTTACTATATCCATCCAGGATGTATCCTGCGGTCATTCTGGACTCCTGTAGCCAAAACAATTTTGATGTAAGTCCTGCACTATATACTAACTCTGCCATTTTGCACTCTCCAACAAGGTTTATTCTTCATCTTTCACAAACTCACAGATATCGCTAATATCGCAATCCAGATATGTAGCAATCTTGAGTAATACACTCATAGACACTTCTCCATCCTTACGCATCTTTGTAAGAGTATTCGGAGCAATATCTACAGCCTTTCTCAAATCGGCTTTACTCATCTTTTTGTCTACCAATAACTTCCATAATTTATTGTAACTTACTCTCATTCTCATACCTCGTGGCTTCTTCTATAGACATATTATATTTGTCACAATTGAGTAAAAACTCACTTTTTAAATTATAGTACAAAACGCTTATTCTTGCAATCAAAATAATCGCATTTTCTTGCGAGCTTTAATTACATTCATTTAAAGGTCATTAGTTTTAATGAGAAAGATATTCACAACCTTGCCGTAAAGTGAAATTTTTAATTCGTAAAGTGAAATTTTTAATTCCAGTTTTTTGACTCCAAAAATAGCAAAACCGGAACGCTTTTAAGTATATATCGGCGTCGTATAGTAACTAAATTGATAGTTAAAAGGCAGAGTACTGATTATGCGCTCTGCCTCATAATTATGTCACTAACTAAATAAAATCAATTGCCATGGCATGCCTTTCAGGCATATAAGATTCTATCAGTTTTCCAGTCATTTCTGCTTCATAGAACAACTGATCTGTTCCAATCAAGCTCAACAGTTTGTCATATATTGCCAACACAATTGTATACGCTACCGAATTATTAAGCTCAGGATATTTTTTTGCTCGTACATTCATTCTTGCTATTGCCTCTTGCAGCGTTTCTTTGATTTCATTATCTTTATCCTTATTCATTAAAATAATCCTCATATCTGCTAATACACGGGCAAACATTCTTGTAATTTCTGCCTCTAAAGCTAATTGATTTCTGTTTGCATCAAGCCAATCTGAATATGTTTTATAGCCTTCACATTTAAGCTCATACGCGATCTTATTCTTCAACAAATTTTTTACTGAAAATTTTTTCTTCTCTAAAAATTTTTCCAGTCCTTTATAGGTAACAAATATAACTTCTTCCTCTGTATTATCTAATTTTCTTATTTTTTCAATAATACAATATTCTTTTTGCATTACCACTCCTAGAATTCTATTAAATATGTCCTCTTTTAAACCATAACTTGATTGAAATATATGAAGCAGTTCATTAACTCCTATTGCTCCTTTATGTTCATAAATCTGCTTTAAGAAAGCCATTTCTATTTCATACAACAATTTTTCACTCATATCTCATTCTCCAATTAAAATATTTTTTAAGTACCTACACACTTTATCAATCGTCCAGATACAATTCCATTGCCTTATATGCATTTAATGTATTCGTATCAGCATCACTGAAGGTACTTGAATATGTCTGCAAACTGCCTGACGGATCTGTTGCACAGTTGGTAAGTGATATATACGAATCATACAAATCTGATACGGCTTCGTATGCGTCCTTGTATTCATCTGGTGGGTTCTTCAATTTTTTCATCAATGCATTGACTGTTTCCTGATTATCTTCAATACTGCTTATCTTACTTCTGAAACTCGAATCTGTGAATAGATTACCTAATGCTTCGTTAAAATCCGATACAAAGCTCCCTTCTGGTCTGGTGTAATTATCTGTATCATCATCCTTTTCCTCGTAAATCGCATTGTACCACACCTGTTTGATAAGATTTCCCGCTGATTCTGCTTCGCTTGCACCTGTTAACATTGTGTATGTCGCTAATTCAAGATTGCCGTAATATTCCTCTACCTGTTGTGCATATTCTTCTGCCGCTTTTTTCTTCTGATATTGTGTCACTCCAAATGCTGTTGTGCCTCCGACCACAAATAACGCAACCACAATTCCAATAATAACCTTTATCTTCTTAGTAACCTTTACCCCTGTTACCTCTACCTTTTGCGGCTTTTCATCTGTTTCTCGCCCTAGTGTATCATCTACCGGGCAACCACAATTCGGACACTCTGTCATCCCCTCTTCGAGTTCAGCACCGCATTCCATGCAATGCTGCTTCTCTTCTGGTATCAATATTGCACCGCAATGCATACACTTCTTTGCTTTTTCCGATACATGTTCTCCACAATGTGGACATACTATCATTGCCATAAAATTATTCTCCCTTCTTACATGCCTGCTACCTTTTTCCTGCCTTCTCATGATATTCTGCAATATCATCTGCCCAGTCATCATCAAGTTCTATGCTACAGGTTCTGCTTTTTGTAACACCTCTCACTGCTCTGCCGACAGCCTCGTAATTGAGTGCTACTCCATTATGATCATTCTCATATGTTACAGACCTGTTTCTTTCAATACCAATTTTTTCAGCTTCTTTGCCTGCATCAATATTTGCTCCAAGGAATAAGAACTCCCAGCCATATTCTTTCTTTGCTTCAATCATTCGCTTAATATCATTATAATTGAACTCTGTACTGGAATTTTCTAATCCATCTGTAGTGATAACAAATAGTACCTTGCCCGCACGATGTTCTTCCTGTAAATGTTTCTGCACGTTATCAATTTTGTTAATTGCCTGTCCAACTGCATCAAGCAATGCTGTGCATCCCCGGACATAATACTCTTTATCCGTCAACGGCTGAACGGCATCAATCGGGAAACGATCATGAATAATTTCCACCTCATCATCAAACAGGATTGTTGTCACATTAACTTTTTCTCCTTCTTTTTTCTGCCTCTCTATCATCCCGTTAAATCCACCGATTGTGTCGCTCTCCAGTCCACCCATTGAACCACTTCTGTCCAAAATAAAAACCAGCTCTGTTAATTCCGCATTCATGTGATTTACCTCCTTCGGTTTATTGTAATCACATTATATCTACGAAACTAACAGAGCTGGTCGCATGATAGGCGACAATTTCTCCTACTCGAAAATTGGCTGTCCATAAGCATCCAATATCTCATTAATTTCAAACATATCATATATCTTATTCTGTAAAAAATAAGCTACGATAATATCAGTCTTTGAACTTCTTGAAAAAGCAAATCCTGCTGAATTAAGAAGATCCTTTGCTTCATCAATAGATAATTCTAATGCTATTGCAAATGCAAGCACAGTCTTCTTATTTGGAGTATAATTCACGTCTTTTCTGATTTTTGAGAAATGTCTCCGATCCACATATGCTTTATTATATGCTTCGGAATCTGTCATCTCTCTCTCATCAATCAGGCGCAACAATCTCTGAGAAAATGTCTCATCCATCTGTCCCATAAGACTTTCTATATTACGGTTTGTTGCCAGTGTCGAAGACATAGAATTCGTTGCTTTCGTTTTCTGCATACTTTCAACATCAAACGATTCTGCTGCACTTTCATCTATCTCAATATCTGCTTTTTTTTCAATATCACATTTTTTTGTTGCTTTTTTCTTTCTAAATTCTGAGATTTTATCAAATATGGATTTCATTTCTTTATCCAGTTTTATATCATCCGGCTTGTCTATGTAGTACTTATCTATATATTTTCCTACTGATTCATACAACTTCTGATTTCGCATTTTTTCTCCTTTGTTTACGCCATATTTTCTGTTTCTTGTTCACTTATCTTATCGAACAATATTTCAATACGACTTCTTTTATTTCCAAGCTTCTGCAACATACCATCATCATGATATTTAATATAACTTACCACATCATAAAAATATTTTGAAGGCAATTTCTGCTTATGATAACCCTCAAGACATTTTTTGTGTACTTTAAATGCCTCATTTCTCCTTGGATTGTAATTTTCATGTTGAAGCTCAGTCACAATATCATTCTCTATATGTATGATCCATCTACTAAATCGCGTACGAATGAATACAACATCCGTTGCAACATTATAATCCAAACGGAATTTATTACATATCTTACTAATATTTTCATCTGTAAGAGGTAACTTTCTTAAATATGCCACACGATTATTCTGATTTGTCCCAGAGCTTATACCCCATTGCAACCTATTCCAAGTATCATCACAACCACATATTTTACACACTCTGTTGCCTTGGAAAATCACATTTTTTGTTGTTTTAACATCCGATGATTTCTTTCTGTTTATATATCGGCAACTATTTGTATGTATTATATGAGTATTTTTATTCAAATAACAGATTTCACCATTCGTCCATCTTGTATATTCATTATAACATTTGCAAAATAACTGATACATATAATTTACATCATACTTAGAATTATGCAGATTACTTTTTTGATATTCTATACCTGTTTGTATTAATGCATGTTCAAAACCAATTGGAGCTACTCCATTACTTGCAATACGCATTAAAATTTGTTGAAATACTATGGTTCTATGTTTAGGCATGACTAATCCATATTTATCCATATCTCTTTTAAATAGTTCATATGCATCATTTGTCCACACTACTATGTACTTATAATCCGGGAACATCATCTTAATTTTCTGCAAAACTGCTTCTTCACCATTATCCTGTATGCCAGAGTTTAATATGGAATGTGATGATATTAATGTATCTGGATTATATTTTTTCTCGGAATCAGATCGCATTACCATGGAAAATGATTTCTTAATATCCATTATTTCATCTGTTGCAATTACACCTATCTGAATAAGATCTCTATTCTCTATCCCTTTTGTTCCAGGTGTCTGATACCATTCAATGTCAACAAACATATATTCAATTTTTTCTGATCCATCTTTACCTGCCACGCTTAACACTCCTCATCAAATTATGTACTTATTATACATTTAAAAAGCTCCTATATATTATTTAATATATTGTCATAATTATAGTAAAAAATAATGAAGATACGTCGCATTGCAGGCGACAAAAAAGGACGCAAATTTTTCTCTTACGTCCTTAATAAGCATTCTTAACTTAACTCTATTTATAGCGATATACATCACTATCTTTTCTTATATCACTACCCCATTACAGTGATCCACCTCATGCTGAATAATCTGTGCCACAAATCCCTCAAATGCCATCTTTCTTTTTACAAAACCAGCATCCTGAAACTCTACCTCTATCTTCTTATACCGCGTTGTTTTTCGTTTTCCCTCTAATGACAGACAACCTTCCTCTGTTTCATAACGTCCACTCTTTGAACAGATTACAGGATTGATCATAATCATATCTACAGGTCCGGCACTTACAATAATCATATTTTTCTTATACCCGATCATATTTGCTGCCATTCCGACACAGCGCTCACGATTCGCAGCTAATGTATCCCGAAGATCATTTACCACATTCATATCAAGTGGTGTTGCCAGAACGGATTTCTGCCCCAGAAAAAGAATATCTTTTACAATAGGTTTAACCATTTTCTATCCTCCATAAGTTCTCATTTATTTCTTCTATCTCGTAAAGATTTGTCACTGATTTGCAAATGACATAATATGCCATTAAAGCAACACAGTCATATGTACCACCTGTTCCATTCACTGAATAAACTTCCTGATTTCTTTACTTATCTCATCATATTTGTAGTCGTGGACATAATGCGGACAATCTAATTCAATATAACCTGCATTGTTGCAACCTGAAATATAATTTTCGGGAATACTTCTCCACTTTTCTTTTGTAAAACCGGTTCCACCGGAGCCGTCAGAAATAAACAATAACATCGGCACCTGCGGAATTCCGTTTTCTTTTACAATATTTGCATTCTGTTTTACAGCTTTTACTTCATCGATCATCGTTATAGTTGCAGTTTTTTGATAAAATACTGCTCTGTAAATCTCTTTTTCCTTTTCAGACAATGTTCCGGCTTTGATTGCATCGCTCTCGGCAAGGCTCGGTATCCATCTGGTGATTCCAAGTGCCGCACCATACTGCCCTAATTTCATAATAGGAATATTAATGTTCATTTCATCATAATAGTCTGGTACTGCCATATCCAAACCAACAATAGCCTCAACTTCTTCCGGATACTTCTGTGCCCAGTATAAAGTCTCAAGTCCGGACATTGAATGAGGGCAAAGCACATATGGGCCTTTTATTCCGGCTTTATCAAGTGCCATCCTTGTTTCGCTTAACATCGTATCGATATCCCTGTTTTCGTCTACAACATCACTAAAGCCATAACCGAATTTTTCCACTACAACGATTTTATAATCATTGCTAAGCAGCGAATACAAAGACTTAAAATCCAATATTGGCGAGCAGGTTCCACCTCCGGACATGAACACAAGCGTTTTATCACCATCCCCCTCTGTATATACGCTCATCTTGTGCCCGTTGACTTCTACCAGTTCACCTAACGGAGTTAATAAGTCCTTTTCTTTTGAACTGCATACTTTATGGCGAACCAATGATATTATCACAAATAATACAATAACCGTGATTACAATCAATATTACTCTTAGAATGTTTATTAATATCTTTTTCATACGGTATCTCCCTTAAAATTTCTAATTTCCGTACAGAGATTTATAAATCATCTGCTCTCTAATTGTTCGAAATGATAACGCGGTTTTCCAACACTCTTTTTTCCATACTCAATAGCTTCTGTAGGGCAATAACAAATACAAGCCATACAATGAGTGCATTGCTTTCCCCATACAGGCTTTCTGTCCTTAAGCGTAATGTTGTTCAATGGACAGTTCTTAACACATTGACCACAACCGACACAGGTAGCATCCGTACGAAATGCATCAGATTTCACAAAGAAATGATAAAAAATCGGATTTACCGGACCACTCATTAACCGGTCATAAAGATTGTTTCTTGGTACAGCGAACGGCTGCTCTGCCTTAATGTGCGCAATTATATCCATAATAGCAGGTTCCGCATTTCTAACAATCTTTCTTGCTTCTTCTGCTTTCGGTGCACCAAACATAGCAATATAATTTTCCGGCATAATAACCTGAGCTGTACCCATATACCATAAATGTTTTTGCTCCGCAAGGCGCCGATTATATTTCGCTGCATTCCCAATCTCGCCTCCACAGTCCATCACGAACCAAATGCGTTCTGCAGAAAGCAGTTTCGTTTTACAAAGCCACTCCGATACAATTTGTGGAATACGCCACGCATAAGTTGGAACCACTACGATTATATTTCTGCCTGTTTTCATTGGCGAATAATCTGTTGCCTTGATTTTTGCATTCATATCTACAATCTCGTCCTGCAATTCATCTGCAATTTTCTTTGCTATATAACGACTATTACCAGTTCCGGAAAAGCACAAGATCATAATAACATTACCTCCGTATTTGCCTCAAAGCCAAGCTTTTCATAAAAGCTTTTTCTCCAACACTCTTATTGAAATCATCTCACAATATCGTCATTTTTCTCGTATGGCATCGGCTCCCCATTTTCTTTATGTAGGCGTCCTATTTTATCGCAGATCCTATCGTACAAATTATCATTCACATATGCAATCTTCTCCATATCCACATTGTTCTCTGATTTTTTTCCGCTGTAGAATTTTTGGGCGTATGTTCCACATTCTTTTATGTAAGCCATTATTAAATTAATTTCTTGTTTCTCGACTTCTGAAAAAATAGGTTGTTCCGTTAATTTTTCACTGATAAAATCACAAAAATAGGAATAGTCATCATCCCAGTTAATATTTCCATTGTCCTGGGCTTCACATCGGATCTTTTCTATTTCTCTTAATAATTCTCCCTGCAGATTATCTGCTTGTCCAGCTTGCGGAACATAATTTTTCCAAATATATTTACACTCATCAAAATACTGCTGCTCATACTCTTCGCCTATGATCGCATCAATCGTCAAATTGTTTTTTCCTCTTTTTAATTTATCAAATAATCCCATAATTCACCTTAATATCTCTTTCTGGAAATATTTCTCTCGCAAAATTGTTCCAACTATCTCATAGTGTTCTTTAACTATTGTTATTCAAGCCACTGAATAAAAGCAGTTTTATCAGAACTATTATATCCTGCATTCTCATAAAATCTTAATGTACTTTCCTTTTTTGATCCTGTCAGAAGCATCATTTTATAGCAGTTATTCTGCTCCGCTATGTACTTTGCATATTCCAAGCATTTCGTAGCATAGCCGTGTCCTCTATACTCTGAATGTGTCACAACATTTTCAATAAACGCATATGGTCTTACCCCTCTTGTAAGGTTTGGAATGATTACACAAACACAAGAAGACACTATTTTATCATCTATCTCAAAAACTATTATATGATGGTTCATGTCATTCATAATAATATTCCAAATCTCTTTCAAGCTTTCTGTCATTTCCGGAATCGAATCTTCGTGAAGATACAAATATAACTCTAATAATTCATTAAGTTCTGTCTTATTTATTTCCCTAACCATAATTTTATCGCAACCTCTCTGTTTTCTGCCCTTTTCAATCAGAACTACTATAGCCGTTAAAGTTTATATTGCATGAGTTTGCCATTATGTACAAATCCAAAATCTGTATATAATTTAACTCCCATATCAGACGCTGTAATCTGTATTGTTCCACAGCCATATTCCCTGGCGTCATCTATAACGCGGGATAGCAGTTCCTTTGCAATACCTCTTCTTCTATATTGAAATTAAACTGATAAATAGCAATCAGTCCAAATCGTAAGCAAAAACCGCTTTGTCGAAATTGCGGTTCTTTAAATCTTCATCTGAAATAATCCAAAAGATATTCCACAGACAGCCAACATTGTAATCGTATTGAAGCAATAGATGTGTTTTTTCGTCTACATTCGGAATATTGCCCCCCGTAGGATAACCGAATAATTTGTTTCCGTTATTCGAAAGGTATTCAATATCATAATCTGGAGCGGCTTCTGCAAGACGGTCAAATTGGTTATCGTCAAGCACATATCCAAGGGACTGATAATCTGTAGTGAGTTCAAACTCAACAGCTTTTTCCTCGAAAGCTTCTGTAAAATACTTTGAATAATATGGAACAGGCGGCACAGTTCTCTTTAAATTCGACAGGTCGCCGTTGTACCAAATTACCTTGTGATAATCTGAATTTTCGAGGTCGTCAGCAACGCTTTCAACCCATTTGTTGGTTTGGTGAATTGAGTCGATTTCTCCGCTCCAGAAAAAATACAAAATACCCGTGTGCGGAAGCCTGTTTTCAATATCCAAGTCAGCAATGTCCGCAAGATTGATTTGAGCAACAAGCTGCATTGCTGATTTTTCGTACCGCTCAGTGTCATTTCCACGCTTGCAAGAATAGCCCGACATTGTGGGATATGGAATTTCAGGCGGAAGATCGGGAAAGCCACCGATTTTACTTGTGCCTTTTGCAATTACATTTTCCCCGTTCTTCTCACACATTTTAATAGTATTTTTTCGGTAGTCTTTAATATCTTCTGCAATATCTGTGTGTCCTTCTTTAATAAGGAATTCAATCAAATCAATTTCGTGCATTTTCATCTCCTACCTCCAAATTTCGATTTGTTCTGCGCTTTTTCATGCTCTAACATTCTTTCGTTCTTCCATATATAATTCAGCTATATATGATGGTCCATTGCACCATAGCCTTGTTTCCTCATCATATAATGCTTTCCCTGTCTTGGAACATAAAAAATCTGTTAACACTTCTTTTCTATCCTTGCCTGTTTCCTCAGCAATTTCATCTGTTACCATAGTAATAAGAAGATCTATTGTATAATCCATTTTTTCTTTTGAAATTGTTACTTCAGCCATACCTTCTCACCTTCCACAAATTTCAGACATTCAATAGCCGCTTTTGTTTTGAAACAATACTGATCTTTTAATTTATTAGGCAATAATTGCTTGATACAAAAAGCATCTGCTTCCTTACCCCCTATGGTTCCAAAAGCACCAGCAAGATAGGCAGTAAGTGTAGCATTGGTTGCATCATCCGCAATCTTACCTGCAATAACATCATATTTTTCCATGTCATGTTCAACTTCAACAAATAACTTTTTCTTTCGATGGGCAGCAATACAATGCAACCAATCAACATCCGCTTTTTCAAAAATATGTATTTCAAGTTTTCTGGAAAGTTGTAACTCAAAAGTTGAAATATACCCATAATTTTGATTTTCCTGAATTTTACCTGCTGCCACCGCCTTAACGATTGCAGTTTTTAAAAAATTTGCTGCCTGTTCCTTTGATGTAGTTAAATAGAATCCCTGACCAAAATCTTTTCTTTTAGCACATTGGGTAAGATCTGGTTCTTTTACCTCACAATAACTTCCATGATAAAAAATAAATCCGTCTTTCAACTCAAGCATTAATTTTTATCCCCTTCCTATCAAGAAATTCTACGATATCTTCAAGTACAGCCTCATCACCTTCACAATGGAAAATACCATAGCCTTTTTCTATATATCCAAGAACATCTACTTTTTTAAATAAGTCAATAATTTGCTCAATTGATAAATGCCATTCTTCTGAAGCAAGTCTAATTAATCTTGTCTGCATAAAGGTAATTTCTGCTTTCTCGCTCATTACGGCCGCCTCCTAACTTACGAATATAGTATCCTTTTTCTTTTCCCTAGTATATCATACCCATATAGAGGTTTTCCATATCATTCATAAATATAAGACTATAACAGATTCGGTTTCGAATCACACAATTGTATATGAAAACAGAATTTCTGAAACAATCTTTATTGCAAATATCCCAGTTTATATTTTCATTGTCCTGAGCTTCACATCGGTTTTTTTCTATTTCTCTTAATAATTCTACCTACAGCTTATCTGCTTGTCCAGCTTGCGGAACATAATTTTTCCAAATATATTTACATTCATCAAAATACTGCTGCTCGTACTCTTCGCCTATGATCGCATCAATCGTCAAATTGCTTTTTTCTCTTTTTAATTTATCAAACAATCCCATAATTCACCTTAATATCTCTTTATCAATCTGTTTCGTCTTTTTTATAAATTTCACCGTTCCATGCATGATATCCTGCTATATATTCATAATCAGGATATTCATTTATTTCATATAATTTCATTCCCGTATCTGTTTTACAAATCAGAACATTTGAAATAGTATATTCATTCAAATCAGGCGACGATATCGGAGAATATTTTATTTCATTTAAATATATTGCATCTCCGCGTTCTATTGCCTGATTTTTATAACTTTTATTATGCAAAAATAAATATCTGCCACTGATTATTATAAATAGTACAGCTATTGCAATTGAAACAATTATAAATATTCCTCTTCGACTTCTGGTTTCCATCATATTATCCTACTCCTATGGTGCTAAGCCCAACCTCGCTGTTTTCTCATAACAATTCTTTTCACCGTAACAGATTATCCAATACTGTTCCAACCATCATTGAAATTCAGGAACTCCAAAAACTCTCTTCCTCTTAAAATCCACCATAATGAGACAGCGTCTCTGTTGCCAATTCTGTCCCAACTCTCATAGCCTCATAAATATTCCCATTTATCAAATGTGAACATACAAAGCCTGCATGGTAACTATCTCCACAACCTGTAGTATCAATTACTTCTTTAACTTCATTAGCTTGAACAAAATACTTTTCACCATTATGATATGTAACACTTCCTTTATCAGCTAAAGACACATTAAATAGCCCTTTATACTTCTTTGAAAACGCTTCAAATATTGGGAGAATTGATTTCTCTCCACTAATCATGAAATAATCTATATATGGTGCATATTTTTCCATTTCTTTAAAATTACGATATTCTACAAAATCCACTGCCAATCTGAAATTGTTATTCTTTTTTAAATCTATAATTTGTCCAAAACAGCCTGCCCAAAAATGTACAAATACAACATCTGATTTTTTGATAAACTCTAATTCATCATGGTTCAATATCATTTTATCAACAATATCACCCGTCCATGAATCATCTTTGTAATATCTGTCACCGCCGGCTGTAAGATATGTACGATTATTCGCTGTTACTTTATCCTTTTCTACTCTTACGTGGCTTACATCTATTCTCTTATCAGAAATAGAATCCATAATAAATTTTGCGTAAGAATCCTGTCCAACCGCACCCAATATTGAAACATTGAACTCCTCAAATTTTGATGCATGGGCTGCAAAATTAAGGGCTTCACCGCCAGCATATAGTTCATCAGTTCCATCAAAAACATCTACACATAAACACGGAAGTGCTACTAAATTTATCATTCTTTATACCTCTAAAATTTCTAATTTTTCTGTTTTATCAACTTAATTCTATCATAATATAAAATGACTTCCGGCAGGGTTGTCAAAATTTAAAAAACCAGAAAAGCTTCCCCCCATATGGATTTTTCTTACTGAGCAACCATGCTGAAACTGCATGTAATAATAAAAATGCACCGCTTATGATCGTCATTACCAGTTCAAACTGTGATAAGACCGACATGGAATTATCATTATAGCCTATATAAACATTCTTACTGCCCAGAGTGCTGCAATTTCCCTCATACTAGAACACATCGGCACCATTGACCGGCGAATTCGACTTAATCTGCAGCACCGTATAAGTTGGCCGAATGCCTTTCCCATAACGTGATTTGTAATTTCTGACAGCATTTCCGCTATGTACCTTGACATGATTGGAGCTCTGCCGAGAACTTTGATATGTTGCAGTTCCTGTTGTATGATTCTTCTTACAGGCATATCCGACCACCTTCGGCATACCGGCCGCAAAGAAAATCAAAGCAACTACAAGTGCTAAAATCTCAGCCGTGTAGAATGCATTCACCGATTTGTTTTTCATTTCTATCTCCTTGTCACTTCTCCATGGTTTATTACTGAAAATGCGAATTGTTCAACTTTGTTCAAACTCAAATACATTAAGTCCTGTTTCTCCATCATAAACTCTTTCAACTTTTCCATTAATTATCGTAATTACCAGCTCACAGATTGCACTGACAACCGCTCTGTTCAAATGTCCTCCAAACACTGCGCCTTTCTCGTTTCCGGCACTCATATGAAGGTGTGCACAATATTCGCCATTCATTGTACTGATCGTACCTGTCAGCGATGTGATTTCATAATATCCTTTAAAGCTGTTTGAGAAATATTTCTTCTCATCCGTCTTATATACTCCGACTGTGAAATCATTGACAGCTCCAATCGCATTAATACTGGCAAGTTTTATATTCTCATTTATGGCAATTGCTTTCAGTTGTTCTAATATCTCCTCCCCTTTGTCAATCCTTGCTATTATTATATTGTCAAATTTTTTATATTTCATTTTATTTCTCCATTCTACTTCAAATATGTATCCATAAGTGCAACAGTTGCAGGTTCATCATCAAATGATCCTAAATGCATTATTCTTTTCATATTTATCTTTACTCTACATGATGATAAATTTTCAATCTTTGTGCCTCATTTGCCTCAAACCCAAACTTTTCATAAAATGGAATCTTATCAGGGACTGCACATAATTCCACAAAAATGTCTGTACCTTTAACTCCATTGTCATTTATGAATCTTCTTAATTCATTTATTAACATCTTTCCGATACCTTTTCTCTGATATTCAGGTCTGACAACAACATCCTTAATATAGTAATTAAGCCCCATATCACCATTCATTCTTGCCATAGCAACAATGAGATCTCCGTCCCATACAGAAACTCTGAATAAAGTATGTTTCATTGCTAACCTTGTCTGTTCAAGCGACGGTCCATCTCCCCATACCGTTTCCCACAATTCAATAAATTGTTCTGCTGTTAATTCATTATGTTTCACTATTAAATTTACTCCATCTTCATATATTGGATGGTCGTAATTATCTGTAAAAAAATGTGGTACGCTATGTGAACGGATAAAACCACACTCTATGATCTTCATCAATATCCCCCCTCCAAATCCATCACCATACACGAATCAGATGCTTTAAACCCTAACGATTCATACAACGGTCTTCCCATCTCTGTTGCATCCAGGCTTATTTCTGTCACACCATTTTCTTTTGCCTCATCAATCAAAATCTCAACCATTTTCTTAGAAATTCCTCTTCTTCTATAATCTGCGCGAGTATAGACATTCATTAAATGCGCCCGATTACCTGTTGGATGCGAAAAGGTTGGCATAATCCATGTATAGGATAAGCTTGCACAGCCTACAAGAGTTTCTCCATCAGACGCAATAACCGTAGTCTGTTCCCCTGACTCAAAATATCTTCTGCTCTCAAAGATAAAATTCTCGTCATATTCATACTCACCGGACAAGCCATTCACTTCTCTAAGCATTTCAAGTCTCAGCTTCATCAGAATTTTCATATCAGCTTTTGTGGTCTTTCTGTATATAATCTTGTTCATTTCCTACCTCCTTTAACAATCTATCCAACAGCATCTACCGATTATTTATATTCATTTCAAAATTTCATCTCTTACAAACGCGTAAATCGATTTTAATCACTCAAATTCTTTTATATCATTTCAACTTCTTTTCCTTATTAATTGCTGTATAATTTTAGTTGAATTCTCCAGCTTTTTCTAAGGGCCACATACGAAATCAAAAAGTTTGCAAACCAGCCGGCCGGTACAGCAAGCCAGACAAACGCAATACCGAAACGGGGTGCAAAAAACAATGCAACCGACAAGCGTATCGCAAGGTTTACCATATTTGCAATGAGAAACGGACGCATAATTCCAAGTCCGCGAAGGACTCCGTCAGTTGCCATCTTAATACCCATAAAAATGAAAAAATAACCAAGCCATCTCATATAATCGCCAGACACCTGATACGCCAAAGCAGTTCCATCTTTACCAAGAAATAGCGAAGAAATTTGTGTGTGCAGTGTTTCAATGACTACAAAAGCAAGCACTGCAAAACATACATCCAACACCAACGCAGCATGATATCCTTTTTTGATACGTTCAATTTTCTTTGCACCATAGTTCTGAGAAACATATGGCGAAACTGCGTTACCAATGGATACGAATATCAATGAAAAAACATTCTCTACTCTCATCGTTGCTGCATAACCTGCAAGAGCCTGCGTGCCGAATGGATTTACAACAGCCTGCACGATCATCATACCAATCGACACTGTAGACTGCTGCAGAACAGACGGAACGGCAATTTGAAGCATAGAAAATAGTTCCTGCCTGTCAAACCAGTTAAAGGGACTTTTATATCGACGCATCCGGCTAAAGAAAATCAAAAGCGAGAACACGGCGGAAATTCCCTGTGCAATAAGAGTTGCGAGAGCGGCACCGAACACACCCAGACCAAGACCGGCCACCAGCCAAATGTCCATAAAAATATTCAAAATAGAAGAAACTATCAAAAGGCCTAACGGAATCTTCGATTCACCGATTGAGTTAAACATCGTTGAAAGAATGTTATACATAAACAAAAACGGAAATCCCACAAAATAAACGCGAAGATACAACACTGCTTCCTCCAGTATATCAGCAGGTGTTTGTAATGCAGTCATCATAAAGCGAGAAAAACAAAAACCGAAGATACCCAAAAGTACGCTTAAAATCAAAAAGCTGATCAAGGATGTTGATACAATAGTTTTCATTTTGCTATAATTTTGGGCACCAAAATAGCGACTTACGAGCACACCCGCCCCTACCCCGGCACCGAGTGCTATACAGATAAAAACATTTGTCAGTGCGGCACAGGCGCCAACTGCCGCAAGTGCAGGAGCACCGACATACTGACCAACAATGATTGAATCTGCCATATTGTATACCTGTTGAAAGAAGCTGCCCAGAATCATAGGCATTGCAAATACAGTCAGTGCTTTAATAGGGGCATCTGTAATTAAATATTCATCTGTCGACATTATCATTTTCCTCCATAAAACGTAACATGTTACAAAATCAGAGCTAACGCGGCCAATACAATGTTATTGCATACGGTCAACTTGCTTTTTTCTGTATTTTAACGGAGAAACTCCGTATATTTTTTTAAAACTTCTGATAAAATAGCTTATATTTTGATAACCGCTCCGCATTGCTGCCTCTGTAACAGAAATATCGGTGTCTTGCAACAGCTGTTTTGCATACTCTAACCGTAAATACGCCACATATTGTGAAAGTGTAATATGAAAATGCTCCTTAAAATATCTGGATATATATTTTTCAGAAAGATGAAATTGCTCCCCAAATTCTCTTAATGATATTTTTCCTGTAAAATTCTGCTGTATATACGAGACCATTTCTTTTTCTACAATATTTCTACCACTTGTGTTATTTTCTACTATAAATCCCTTTTCCCACATTTCAAGAATAAATTGTAAAAGAATTATTTTGGTCTTTATCTGCGTCGCTATGTTCAACTCTCTTTCACTCTTTTTTGTTTTATATATCTCAATTAACTGCTCACACAATTCTTTTATCGTATCTTTTACACTGGGACTAATCATCAGACGACCACTGTCTAATGGTTCAAGTAATCTATCATCTAGTATATCATCTGTATAAAATGATATATATTTCAATGGGAAAAGAAAAGTAAAATAATCTACAGTATCGGTCTTTGAACCCATAAAATGCAGATTGCCCGGTGATACAACGAAGGCATCCCCGGGTTTCCCGATATAGTTCTCTCCTGATATATTTACAGTCAAAAAGCCACTTTTTACATATATAATTTCGAATTCATCATGCCAATGTACCGGTATCTGAAAGGACTGCCCCGCATTCTCTATGTGATATGTACTGAACGGATCATCCTTTGTACCATGTGGTTTATTTTCCTTTAATTCAAAATACATAATCTCTCCTATAGTTCTATAAGACTCTTACTTTTCCATTTTCCGCTTTTCCATCGAAGCACCATTCCAACAGCTCTCACACATTCATCACCTGCCATGGCAATATATGCTCCTACCGCCAGAAAGCCCAAATGTATTCCAAGAAAATATGTACCGCCAACCGCAAACAGATACATGAAAATTGCACCCATTATAACCGGAAAAACTGCATCTCCACTGGTTTTTAACGCCTGACTATACACAAGATTTGTCACCCTTCCAAGTTCAAGGAATATATCTATTATTAACAATTTTACAACAAGACTTATCATCTGTGCATCATCCGTAAATATATGCACTATAATGTGTCCGGACAGTGCAAATGTCACAGAGAAGCATGTGGCTATTACAAGGCCATATATCTCTGCTTTTTTTATACCCCTGTCACATTCTTCAAACTCCTTTGCTCCGATTCTCCAGCCTGTCATAATAGCATTAGCCTGTGCCAGTGCAGCTCCTGCACAATATGAGAAATTTGCTATCTGCATAGCATACGAACGAGCTGTGACATTCATTCCGTTCGCATCCATCTGATTCATAAAACGCACTATAAATGTCATTGCTATATTATAAAGTGCTGTTTCAAATGCAGAAGGAAAACCTATTTTAACAATCTGCGCAAGTATCTTTCGCGGCAAAATACGATCAGGGCTTTGTTTTGCTTTTATAAGTACAGCGCCCATCACCGCTACAATAACAAGATTTACAACCCTTGAAATAACCGTGGCAACGGCAACTCCCATTACTCCCCAGTTAAATACAAATAAGAATACCGAATTTAGTATTATATTAAGAACATTTCCAACAATAGTTCCCATCAGGGAATGCTTTGTATATCCAAATACTCTCAAATAGCTGGAAAAAATAGGAATAAGCGCATTTAAAAAACATGTTCCACCAACAATTTTGAGGTATGTTTCAGCCGGTTCAAACAAAGCAGGAGCAATACTTACTATTTTAAGTATTCTGCCGGAAAAAAAGGCAAGAACAACAGACATCAGAATACCTATGAACGCATTAAACATAAGTCCAAGCTGTCTGGCCTGATATGCTATCCCGGGTCTTCCCGCTCCGATATTTTGTGACATAACAGCTATCATACCCGATGATATCACTCCAAACATAACAATGAAAACACCTATATAAGTATTTGCTGTTCCCACTGCTCCCACAGCCTGATCACTTACAGATGATAACATAAGTGTATCAACCATCCCTGAAAGCATATAGAATAAAGTTTCCAGGCATATTGGCACAGATAATTGCGATAATGTTTTCCTTTCAACCATCATGTTTTCTCCTTACATACAAATATAACATATATTATCAATAATACGATATATCTTTCTGTGTTTCTTGTATAATATCAAACAAAAATGGCACTATTTCTACTATTTCACGCAATAATCTATCAAAAATGTTAATCGAATCGTTGACATTAAGACTATTTATTTTAACGAAACGAGATTTGTATTCTATTCGTTTCCTATATTTTTTCCTCTTTTTTCTTTTTTTGCCTTACGAAAAGGAATGCGCATAAGCCTGCAAATATAACGACTACAGCTATAAGTATCAGCAATACCGGAATCCGGCAGACGCTCGAAGAGATAAGCTTAAGTCCCTGATAAAGTGTATACACACCAAATGTCGAGAATATCACAAATGCCAGTGTATTAAGTAGTCCATCCGGAGTTTTGCTCTTTAAGAGATAACCGACCAGCATACCAAGAATGTCCGCTGCAAATAGTCCGAGGGAACAACCGATCCATACAATAAGTGCTGCCCCCATACCTTCATTCGCACCAAATGTTATAGCGGTAAGCTGAGTCTTATCTCCAAGCTCAGCTACAAAAAAAGTACAGAAAACAGCCAATGGCGCAAACTTGATCTTTGATCTTCCGTTTTCTTCTTCCTCTTCGTCGCCATCGGAAATCGTTGATGCTGCGAAGTAAAGAAATGCAAGTGCTGCAATATTCTTAATGAGCCATTCCGGAACAAATTCGCTGACAAGTCCACCTGCAAGAACCGCCAGACCATTCAGTACAAGAATTGCGGCAGCAGTTCCTATTATGATATCTTTTAATTTGTACTTAGACGTAAGAGCAATCAACATAAGCTGTGTCTTGTCTCCCATCTCCGCTATGAATTCCGTAAAAAATACCTTTAAAAATAATATCATTTGTTATACCCACATTTATCTTATAACAATATAAACTGCATATACTGCATAGAGAGCAACCATACACAAACCTTCGATTCTTCCGATTTTCTTCTTTGTCCCTGCAAATATCCATACACACACAGTAAATGCAACCAGTACACACAGATCAATAATATTCTCTCTGATTATACTGATCGGACTGATCACTGATGCAATACCAAGTACCATAAGTATGTTAAATATATTTGAACCGATCGCGTTACCAAGCGCCATATCAACTTCATTCTTTCTGGCTGCAACAATTGAGGTCACAAGCTCCGGGAGTGACGTGCCTATCGAAACGATTGTAAGTCCGATCAGTGTCTGACTCATTCCGAGATCACTTGCAATTCTTGATGCCGCATCAACGGTCACATCCCCTCCGACTGCAATCGCTATTGCTCCGCCAACGATAAACAGAATACTGACCGGAACGGATACAAGCTTAATTTCCTCATCCGAGCCACCTTCAATCTCAACTTTCTTTCCTTCTTTGTTGGCCTTTAATGCAATCCTGATCATGTAAAAAATGTATCCTGCAAATAAACCAATAAATATAGCACCATCCATATGTCCCAGCGTCATGCCTGTTTTGTCTCCAAGACCGATTATTCCTAAAAGCATTAAGAGTCCGGCACATATAAGTGAAAGCGGAATATCTCTCTTTATCGTTTCCCCTGCAACATTTACTGTGGCTAATATTGCACATACTCCAATAACAACCATCAGATTAAAAATATTAGAACCAACTACATTACTAACTGCAAGTTCATTATTGCCTGCTATTGATGCTGATACACTGACCGCTGTCTCCGGAAGCGATGTTCCCATCGCAACAATTGTAAGTCCAATAATTATAGATGGAACATGCAGTCTCTTTGCTACACTCGAGCTTCCCTCTACAAAAAAATCCGCTCCTTTGATCAGCAGTACAAAACCGATCACAAGAATTACAATTACAAGAGCAAATGGGGCGTTGTTAATGAATTTTTCCATATTATTCTCCTTTTTCTCTATCCATACCAGTGCCGTCAGCCGAACTGTCTGCTACTATAAAGTATGTCCGACAGATTAAAAAAGACTCATGTATATCAATTATCCGCCGGTGTATATTACACAAGCTGTTAATCGATATACATGAGTCTCATTATTTAAGATTTGCCAGATTATACTCTCTTATTATAATCAGAATGTTGACAAATCACACTTTCGCGCTAACTACTCCCTCATGGAATATTAAGTTACTCGATAAATATTATCAAATGTAACCATGTGTGTCAACATCTTATTCTAGAAATATTTTTTCTTTACAAATCAGCTACGCTCCACGCATTTAATGTCTTTAAAATGATTTCAAGTGTATCTTCTCTTGCTTTCTGACATTCCTGTGGATATTTCTTCTCTCTTGGGAGCGCACCATTATTTACCGGAAAATATCCGAGATTATGACTGCCAGTCTCTGAATTGATGTGTTTGAAGCCGTAGCTGAAGTTCTCCCGCTTTAACCGTGCTGTCAATAATTCTGCATCATGCTTTGCCGGAACAGATTCATCATGTGTAGAGGTAAGAAAAAGAATATCTCCACAGATCTTTTCTACCGGTATCTCATTCTCAATCGTTCCCTCTTTCTCCCATTCCTCAAAAAAGTACAACAGCCGCACATGATGTTCCTTTATACATTTTTTCAGGAAGTTGGAGAACATATGCTTATTTGAAACATAAGGGAAATCATTTCCACGATATGAAACCATAGCCTTACATGGATCTGCATCTGCCTTACCACTGCCCTGCATAATATGTCCAAAGGAAGATGCAGCTATAACAAGACTGATATCCGGAACAACTGATGCAGCAAGCAACGCCATTCCTGCGCCTTTGGAATTACCATACATACCAAAATGCCTAAATCTGCCATCTCCATACTCTTTCATACGGTCAACCGCAGTCTGAAACATCTCCAAAGGAATTGCCCGCATCTGATCCGGCTGTCCGGGTGCGCCATAATAAGTCATGGCAAGAACTGAATACCCTTTCCCTGAAAATAACTCCGCGTACTTCTCAGGCAGTTCCAATCCCTTAAGTCCCTGAATAACGATCAGTAGCCTGTCATCCTTATTTTCTACCTCATATAAAACTCCCTCAAATCCATCGTTCAGATATGTATATCTCTGTTTTTTCATAGCTGTCTAACTCCTCTCCTTTATTAAAGCACCTGTATCATTATCTCAAACAATTCCGGTTTCAGCAGAACCAGTCCTGCATGGCCTAATTTAGGCAGTACTTCAAATTCTGTCTGTGGAAATTGACGTTTCACATATTCAATATCCTTTTTTCTCTTTTTTTCCTCATCCTTTGTGTACCAGTAGTGAAGCTTCGTATCTATTTGAGGAACTGGTTCGGGAACTTTATAATTATTGCAGGAATCAAATGTCCGCCATAATGTCTTTCTGCTGCAATGCTTTAAAACATCTGGCACGTACTGCAGATCTTCCTTCGTATAATCATCTGTTGCAAATGCCTTTTTCAATAAACCCACTCCGCCTGCTCTTCCGATCATCATCATAAGATAATCTTTCAATGCAATAAAACGTGTCACGATCCATGGAAGCTGACGACTTTGTATTTTTCACATTCATATGGCGCACAATTTCGCCAGAACATAAAAATTGAAAACATCAAGTTAGTCATTTCTAATCCATGTCATTATAGCACACTGCTCATAAAAGTGGAAAATAAATATTAACTCTCTCTATAGGCTTCTTTTCACCTCTGCGATCCAATCATTAATTTTGTTCTCTGCTGTTTGCAGTACCGGACCGCCTTGTGAGTCAAATTTGATCTCCATTGGCTTTATGATCTCTGCACCTTGACAGATCTTTCTGAGATCACGTTCACTGTTCCCAAGTCCGCTGCCCTCATGTGTCATAAGTGCCATTACCTTTTCTCTCACACCTGCCGGGGAACATTTCTATCGAAAAAAGTCTTGTCATTACCAGTGACATAGCCCAGATGCTCAGAGAAACAAAACGTATTGCTGCTAACGACAATAAACTATTAAGAATCGGCTATTATAAGGGATATAACGGAAATGAATTATCTAAAGCAATTTCTTTATTTTCAGAAAAATATCCCGGCTGTTGATGTTCAGATCTCTGTCGGAAGTCATGAAGAATTATATCACGCTATGGAAAATGGCGTAATCGATCTTTCTTTAAATGACCGGCGCCGTGCATTCTCCGATGCATATAACAATATGGTTCTTGCTGAGAGCACACTCTACATTGAAATATCCACGAAAAATCCACTCAGCAAATTGCATGGCCTGGAAATCATCGATCTGAAAAAAACTCCATGCATCCTCGTCATGAATCAGACCAGTCAAAAGGAAGAACAGGAATACTAGGAAACAATCATCGGACTGCATGGAGAATTTCTCTTTGCCGATACAATACAGGAAGCACGGCTCAAGATCGTAACCGGACAGGGTTATATGCCTGTAGATGTGATCGGTGAGCAGAGCTGGTTTAACACTACTGTATCCAGGCTTCCGCTCACCCGAAATGGCGAATCCGTAAAAAAGTGGAATATAAAGTGTGTAAATTGTTGCTTATAACCTACGCACTTTATATTCCATTAAAAAGCTCCCGTTTTTATTTCTTTACAATTTTAACCTTGTTTCCCTGTCCTTTATTTTTAAGGATCTTCTTATATGCTTTTAATTTCTTAGATGGCACTTTGATTTTTGCATTTGCTTTTATTCCCTTATATGCATTCTTGCCGACACTCTTTAATTTTGTTGTCTTTACAGTTATCGTAGATAACTTCTTACATTTCTGGAATGCAGATGCTCCGATCGTCTTTACATTTCCTCCCATCGTTACGCTCTTTACTTTAGTCTTATTGTACAGCGCTTTCTTTGCGATTGAAGTTACCTTAAAGGTCTTTCCACCAAGCTTCACAGTCTTTGGAATCACTACTTTTGTGGTCTTTGTACTCTTTATACCTGCAAAGGCAACTTCAGAACCACTGGTAAACTTATACTTATATGCACCAGATGTTACTGTTGTTCCTTTCTTTGCATATATTATAAAGTTCTTAGTTATGCCTCCGGTATATTTGCCTTTTCCCTTGATGATCACGGATGCTTTTCCAATATTCTTATTCTTCTTATAGGTAACTGTATAATCAGTTCCTGCCTTCAATTTCTTTCCAGCAAAAGTTACAGATTTTACCAAAGGCTTCTTCGCCTTTCCGTTATAAGCATATTTTGTTGTATCCAAAGTAACAGCTGTCTTTGCATTTGTCAGCTTATAGGAGCTCGCTGGAACAGCGATCACTACCTTTATTGTCGGAGATGCCAGATAGTTCTCTGTCTCTGCATATCGTACATAATAATTACCTGCTGCAAGCCCACTCACCATTGTGCCTGATGTTACACTGCCCCAATGGACCTCATCTGTACTGTATTCCATTGCTGTCGTCAGCTTATCGATTGCTCCGTCCTTTGCCCCTGCCTTACTTACATTTATGGCAGTCAGCCTTGCTGGCGCTGCTTTGGCTGCTTTCTCGATTTTAAACTGTACCTGTGTCTCATCATGATATATGCCCATACCTGTAATCGTAACAACTGCATTTCCGGCATTTATGTTATCTACATAAGCAACCGTATAATCTTTATCTTTTGCCAGTGTCTGTCCGGCATAGGTCACAAATACCTCCGGCTCCTTTGCTTTTTTGTCATAGGTATATGTTGTCGGATTCAGTGTAACAGATACCTCTGTATCAGTCATTCTGCGATAACGAAGTTCTGCACTTTGAGCGATCTCTCCACTATACTTCTATAACGCCGGCATCATAATAGATATATACCTCAGGAAGCGAATCCGGGGCACACTCACTCATCGTTCCGCTTCCTCTGCTTCCTCCAAATTCATAATATTTACCATCCTGCAGTTCGGTTCCGTTTATGGATACCTTTAAAGTCTCCGCATGTACCAGACCCATACCCTGCGTTCCAATAAATACAGCCGTCACCATCAGCAGTACTGCTGCCAACATTCCAAACACTTTCTTTTTTAATTTCATAGATTACCTCCCCATATTTGATTTTTAGATTTGAATTATGAAATTACCCACCTTTTTCTCTTTATAGCATTCTTGTTTAAACAGTGTCAACCCATACAGGCTAAATCACTGAAGAAATCCTGTTAAAAACGGCATAATTTCACGCAGGTTGTCACTGTTATGTCGTTGTCTACTACAGAAAACGACAGTGGTCTCAGACTACTGTCCATCCAAGCCACTGCCGAATTTACAACTTCTTTCTATTTACTTTTATTTAACTGTTACCTTTACTTTCTTAGCGCATCCATTTACTGCATAGATATATACATAACAGGTGCCTTTTCCTTTTGCTGTGATCTTGCCATCTTTGGATACAGTTGCTACCTTTTTGTTTGATGTGTCATATCTGAATTTTGCTGTATGACCAAAGAGTGGAAGTTTATTATTCTTTTTAACAATAGTTGCTTTTATCTTAGCTGTTTTTCCCTTTTTCAGGCTGTAAGCGGATTTCTTTGTCTGAATCTTCTTGGCATCTGTTACAGTCGTATTTTTCTTGCCAACCGCATGACCTGTAATGGATTTTCCGATGGTCACTTTCTTGCCGGCAACCTTCTTATATGCAACTACATAACATTTTACATTATCTTTCTGATTTACAGCCTTCTTATTCAGCTTATTGATCGTCACAGATAAGGTCTTTGCAGATTTTACAGACTTAACAATGGTGTATTTTCCCTTCTTGCAATATGCCATATATACATCATATCCATCTGCTTTTGCAACCTTGCCCCATGTTACTTTAATCGACTTTCCTGTAGTGATACTGAACTTGGAGCTTAATGCCTGATCATTTGCTTTTGTCCGTTTTGCTTTTACCACCGGTTTTGTCGGCTCCGGATCTGATGGTGTGGACTGCTTCACCATCCACTTAGCATAAAGAATTGTATTTCCTGTTAATGCTTTACCCGGCACAGCCGCCTTTGTGAGTGCCTCGTCTGTGTACCAGCCTGCAAATTCATATTCAGCTTTACTTGTTGTTGGAAGCACATCCGGGAGCTTCTTCTGGTGTACAGCTTCAGTTACTTCACTTCCGCCATTTGTGTTATATGTGATCTTATATCCAAGGTTATCATTCTCGATAACTGTATATGGAACATTTCTCTCTAATGGACTGTTTGAATTTGTTGTATACCAATTAAAATCTGCATATCCAACATCATCTTTATGGTTTTTATGCTCATCCGTCTGCTTAACCTCATAACACTTCTGATCTCCATCACTGATTCCTACATCTATATTATCCGGATCAGAGTCAGCAGATGTGATCCAGATCATATGACATTTCCTACATACAGTGATCCATTTATTAGGCGATAACTGATTACCAAAATAAATCTTGTCTCCAACCTGCACTTCATCTGCTTTTAATACTACCTTTGATGCATCTACGATATCTGCCGCAGCTTTCTTGTCTGCATCTACATACTTACAGATTGAACATGTATATCTGGCTTCACCTGCAGTTCCATAAGAATGTTCCTGGAAATCTTCCTTCAAATCACTATGTTCACAGGTTGCCGCATGCCAATGACCATACTTATTACTTTCCCATAAATGAGAAAACTTATGCGTATGCTCTGTCCATTTCGCATACAGCGTTATGTCTTTAACCACTGTAGAACCTGCCCACACTTTTTCTGTAAGTGCTTCGTCCTTATACCAGCCTGCAAATTCATATCCCTCTTTAGTAGGAACCGGTAAGTCTTTTGGAATATTAGTCTGTTTTTCGGCCTTTGCGACCTCGCTTCCACCATTTGTATTATATGTGATCGTATACCCAAGTGTTCCATTTTCCATAATCGTATATGGTGTATCAAATGAAACCGGAGTTTTTATATATGTTGTATTCGTTGTTGCAAAATACCAGTTAAACCAAGCCCAACCAACAGAACTTGCATGATCTTTATGTTCCTCTGTTTTCTTCATCTCTACACTTATATGGTCAGCATTATATGCAATCCAGACCATATGACATGTTGTACATACTGCTACCTCAGGATTTGATGTAGTCTGAACTCCTCTGTAAACCGTATCCCCTACCTGTAGAGTCGTAGGATCAATCGTTCCTGACCTGTATTCTGTTGCATTTACTTTCATTGTTCCCATGCCTACTAACATAACAATGCCAACCAGCAAGGCCGTCAGGATGCCTGTAACTTTGTTTTCTTTTAGTCGTCTTACCATATTTTCTTATCCCCTTTCATTCATCTGAATACAACACATAATACAACATATAGTATGATTATATCTGCATGTCTCATTATGTTGTTCCAAATAAGTTATTTTCTGGTATTGTACCATAATCATTTCCCCATACCGGATTCTGTGCACGAAATGTCTGAAAAACGGCATGAAATGTTTCACTGGGTTTGAAAATACAGTCTATGCGTATGTAAAAAAAAAGAAAGATAGCATGCCACTATCATGTATCTTACACGATAATAAACAATACTATCTTCCTTTTTATTCTCTATTTGAACTTTATGAATGATATTTTATTTTTACATCATACCCATTCCGCCGCCCATACCTGCACCTGCCGGCATAGCTGGAGCATCTTCCTTAATATCAGCTACAACAGATTCTGTTGTCAGTAATGTAGATGCTACGGATGTTGCGTTCTGTAAAGCACTTCTTGTAACCTTAACAGGATCGATGATACCTGCTTCGATCATATCTACATACTTCTCATTGTATGCATCAAAACCGATACCCGGCTGTGATTCCTTGATCTTATTGATGATAACAGAGCCTTCCAGACCGGCATTTGCTGAAATGTGGAATAACGGAGCTTCCATAGCCTTAAGAACTACCTTAGCACCTGTCTTCTCATCACCTTCAAGTTCTGCAACCAGTTCTGCAACCTTCTTAGCTGCATGAATATATGCTGATCCACCACCTGCGATGATGCCTTCTTCAACAGCAGCTCTGGTAGCATTTAATGCATCTTCCATACGGAGCTTAGCTTCCTTCATCTCTGTCTCAGTAGCTGCACCAACACGGATAACTGCTACACCACCTGCAAGCTTTGCAAGTCTTTCCTGAAGCTTCTCTTTATCGAATTCAGATGTTGTCTCTTCAAGCTGAGCCTTGATAACATTTACTCTGCCCTGAATATCTTCCTTTGTTCCGAAACCATCTACGATAACCGTATTCTCTTTTGTTACCTTTACGCTCTTAGCACGACCAAGGTCATCTAATGTCGTATCCTTTAAGTCATAACCGAGTTCTTCTGAGATAACCTTACCATTTGTAAGGATAGCAATATCCTGTAACATTTCTTTTCTTCTGTCACCATAACCAGGAGCCTTAACAGCTACAACCTGGAATGTACCTCTTAACTTATTTACGATCAATGTTGTAAGTGCTTCGCCTTCTACATCTTCAGCAATGATCAAAAGCTTCTGACCGCCCTGTACGATCTGCTCAAGTACCGGAAGGATATCCTGGATATTTGAAATCTTCTTATCTGTGATCAGGATGTATGGATTATCAAGCTCTGCAACCATCTTCTCCATATCAGTTGACATGTAAGCTGAAATATATCCTCTGTCGAACTGCATACCTTCTACGAGGTCAAGCTCTGTCTTCATGGACTTGGACTCTTCAATCGTGATAACACCATCATTTGATACCTTTTCCATAGCATCTGCAACCATCTGACCTACTTCATCATCACCGGCTGAAATAGATGCAACTCTTGCGATCTGCTCTTTGCCGTTGATTGTCTGGCTCATCTCTGAGATTGCTTCTACAGCCTTATCACAAGCCTTCTTCATACCCTTTCTGAGGATGATTGGATTTGCGCCTGCTGCAAGGTTTTTCATACCTTCATTGATCATTGCCTGAGCAAGAACAGTAGCTGTTGTAGTACCATCACCTGCAACATCATTTGTCTTTGTTGCTACTTCTTTAACGATCTGAGCACCCATGTTCTCAAATGCATCTTCCAGCTCTATATCCTTTGCAATTGTAACACCATCATTTGTGATAAGTGGTGAACCATATGACTTTGCAAGAACTACATTTCTTCCTTTTGGTCCAAGTGTTACTCTTACTGTATCTGCTAACTGATTTACGCCTGCTTCAAGAGCCTTTCTGGCTTCTGCTCCGTATTTAATTTCCTTTGCCATTTCTTTCTACCTCCAACTGTTTTTCTGCTATCTGATTATTCACTTACAACTGCAAGAATGTCACTCTGTTTTACGATGATATATTCATCATCACCGAGCTTAACTTCTGTTCCTGCGTATTTAGAATAAATAACTCTGTCTCCTGCCTTTACTTCCATAGGAACCTTAACGCCATCGACAACAGCTCCGGGACCAACTTCTACAACATCTGCATACTGTGGCTTCTCTTTTGCCTGCCCTGGTAATACGATACCTGATTTTGTTGTCTCTTCTGCTACGGACTGTTTTAATACAACTCTGTCTCCTAATGGTACTAATTTCATAATATATATTCCTCCTAACATATTAAATCCGTTCTTATCTGCCTTATGTGCTCCGGCAGTTTCTAGCACTCGCATCTCTTGAGTGCTAACACAATTATTATTGTATTCATTTTATGGAAAAAATCAACCCCTAAAATGATAAAAAATATATTAAATGGACAAGGTCTCTTACATTATATGAAATATACCCTGAATTCAGAACGAAAACCGGCGATTTTGATTTGTAAATTCAGGTGTTGCATGATATGCTTCTAATACAGGAATCAAACCGATGATTTCTGACATGATACAGGATAACGCCTGTTCAAAGGCTGCTATCCAAATGATATATAGAAATGGAGAATACTATGGCTGAACAATTATACACAATACCTGTCAACGATGCCTTTCATGCAGACTGTGAATGTCCTCTCTGTCAGATGCAGAAAACGTTGGAGGAACATGCCATCGAATATACGATGGGACCAAGCTATATGGAAGACGATAATCGTGCTATGACAGATAAAATGGGCTTCTGCTCCCATCACATCGGCATGTTATATAAAGAAAAGAATCGTCTGGGACTTGCCCTGATGTTAAAGACACACACTGATAAAACGATCCGGGATCTGAAAGCTTTATCAGAAAAAGGAACTCCTGCAAAACCGGGACTTTTTTCCAAGCAGTCAAATCTTTCCGGTGTCGGTGCATATATCAAAGAACTGGAAAGCTCCTGCTTTATCTGTGACCGTATGAATCGTACCTTTGACCGCTATGTCGATACGATCTTTCATATGTGGAAAAAAGATCCTGAATTCAAGGATACCTTCAAAAGCAGCAAGGGCTTCTGTACTTATCACTACGGTATCCTCTACGATACCTCTGTCACAAAGCTGTCCAAAAACCAATGTGAAGAATTCATAGAAGCTTTGAATCACTTATATTTTGAAAACATGGAACGTGTCAACGGAGATATCGGATGGTTCATCGATAAATTCGACTATCGATTCAAGAATGAACCATGGAAGAACTCAAAGGATGCCTTACCTCGCGGCATAATCAAGGCTAATCATACATTTGTAGAATAAAAAGCAACAATATTCCTGCCCGATAAACATAGGATACACACAAAAATACTGTGTACATTGCACTTCACATATTATTCCGCAAAACGCTTTCGCTCTACCCTCAACGCAGCAGTACTAAGTTCGCCGTATTATACGGCTCACTAAGGACTGGCGTTCGGGCAGGTTTGCTTCATAATAGTGAGTGTAATGTACACAGTATTTTTTATATAGTATAAAATTCACAGCAATATTGTCACCTTTTTACATTGCCTGTTTGGTTACATGACCGCCAAATGCCTGTGCCAGATCATGTGTCCACAGGTATTCACGATATCTTCTGAGCAGGCCTTTGTAAATCACCTTAACATTACTGCTCTTCCGAAAATCATCCGGCCTTACAAGCCCCGGTTGTTTATCGAGAATATGTATACCAGAACGTTCTAACACACTTGCCACGAACTGGGAACAGAAATAATTATATTTCCTCTCAATCGCCTTATTTCGTACAACACCATAAAGTCCCCAAAAATTATACCGATAGCGATCAGCATTTGCTTTAAATGCCGCAAGCTCCTGCAGTACATGTCTGTACTGCTTATCTGTCACGGTCAGTTCCAGAACAACACAGCTTGTTTCAACATCTCTTCCAAATATTCCGGTATCAATATCTTCTATAATGAATCCACAGTTGAACGGATTATAGATTCCCTTTCTGGCGAAGCTGTACATCTCCCGAAGCTCCAGATCCAATGCAATGGATGCATGTGCATATGGCTCTTTTGTCCAGAATTTGATGATTCTGGCAGGAACTGTGTGTGTCTTGGAGATCAGGATATATAATTTTCTGTTTTCCAATTCTGATATATCATTTTTCATACTTTTAATAGACTAAATTTTATTTTCCCGGCTTATAGGAACTCTTTAATGAAACAATACGGTTATATACAGGATGCTCCTTAGTAGAGTCTTTGGAATCTACACAGAAGAATCCATTACGAAGGAACTGGAATGCTTCACCGGGTTTTGCATCTTCAAATGCCTTCTCGAGCTTACATCCCTGTAATACGGTCAATGAATTTGGGTTCAGATTCAAAGTACCATCCTCATTCAGCTTACCTTTTTCTTCATCCACGATATTCTCATATAAACGAACTTCAGCATCAATTGCGCTTTCTGCTGATACCCAGTGTATCGTTCCTTTTACCTTTCTTCCTTCGAATCCTGAACCACTCTTGGTCGCAGGATCATAAGTACAGTGAACAACTGTTACATTTCCATCTTCATCCTTCTCATATCCTGTACAGGTTACAAAATATGCATTCTTCAGACGTACCTCATTGCCAGGGAACAGACGGAAATATTTCTTAGGCGGTTCTTCCATGAAATCATCTCTTTCAATATAGAGATATTTGCTGAATGCAACTTCTCTGGAGCCTGCTTCCTCATTTTCCTGATTATTCTCAACCGGCAGATATTCTACCTGATCCTCCGGATAATTATCGATCACCAGCTTGATTGGATTCAGAACTGCCATATAACGGTTTGCTGTAAGCTTCAGATCATCACGCAGACAATACTCAAGCATCGCATAATCAACAGAGCTCTGGCTTTTTGAGATACCAACCAATTCCATAAACTTCTTAATAGAAGAAGCAGTGAATCCTCGTCTTCTGAGTGCTGCGATCGATACAAGTCTTGGATCATCCCAGCCATCTACGATACCATCCTCTACCAGCTTCTTAATATATCTCTTACCTGTAACTACATTTGTCAGATATAACTTTGCAAATTCGATCTGCTTTGGTGGGTTCTCATATTCCAGTTCCCGTACTACCCAGTCATATAGAGGTCTGTGATCCTCAAATTCCAGTGTACAGATAGAATGCGTTACACCTTCAATCGCATCCTCAATCGGATGAGCGAAATCATACATTGGATAAATACACCATTTATCCCCTGTATTATGATGTGTCATACGGGCAACACGATAGATAACAGGATCGCGCATATTAATATTCGGTGATGCCATATCGATCTTTGCGCGAAGCACCTTGCTTCCATCCGGGAACTCCCCGTTCTTCATTGCTTCAAATAATGCAAGATTTTCTTCAATACTTCTGTCTCTGTATGGACTGTTTTTACCCGGCTCTGTCAGAGTTCCTCGGTATTCACGGATCTCATCTGCCGTCAGATCACATACAAATGCCTTGCCTTTCTTGATCAACTTGACTGCTGCTTCATACATCTGGTCAAAATAATTGGATGCAAAGAATACTCTGTCTCCGAAATCGGCACCCAGCCATCTTACATCATCTAATATGGATTCTACAAATTCTGTCTTTTCCTTTGTTGGATTCGTATCGTCAAATCTCAGATTAAACTGTCCGCCATATTCCTGTGCAAGACCATAGTTCAATAATATGGATTTGGCATGTCCTATATGCAAATATCCATTCGGTTCCGGAGGAAATCTTGTGACTACCTTCGTTACCTTGCCCTCCGCTATATCTTTATCAATAATCTGTTCAATAAAATTTTTCCCGATTGATTCTTCTGCCATCATTAATGCCTCCTTCATATAATTAGCATGACTTTTTTAAGTCTATCACATTTTACATAAAGCCTCAACTGCAAATTCTAAAACTCAGCAAAACTCAGTAATTTTCAATAACTTTCAGTAAATCTCTTATTGACAAATACATCATTTTACTATATATTAACTAATGTTGTTGCTACTATAGCTCAGGTGGTAGAGCGCCACATTGGTAATGTGGAGGTCACGGGTCCGACTCCCGTTAGTAGCTCTTTTTTAATGTCCGGATTTATTTATACAGTATTCACATCCAACGGACTGTCCGATACAGTTCTCACAATCATTCCAGTTCTGTATCAGTGGTTCTTCACTGATCAGATAAATTCCTGCCAGACTCATCATCGGCTCCATTCGTTCTTTATGCCAACTGATTCCAACCTGTTCCGTATCCATCAGGCTGCAAAGAATTCCGGCAGCTTCCAATGGCATTCCATAATAACCGGGTCCAAAAGAAGGACTACAGTAATGCACCAACTCTACACTGTGCTTTCGTTCCAGGTATTTTCTTATCCATTTTCTTACAATATCCATACATGCAATCTGAAAGGTTTCCAGATAATAAGTTCCAAGTAATGAATCCATCTCCTCGATTTGGATCTCCGGGGCATGAAATGCATACAGATATCCCTGTGTAATCTTTGACGGATCTATTCGTTCCAGTATCCGGCATGAAATATTCTTTTTGCCGAGCATAAATCCATCAGACTTAATACAGTCTCTGGAAAATGGTTGCAAAAGTACAGGTACCAGATACCGGTTTCGATTATTGTATCTGGATAAAAAACGCATAACCGTTTTCTCGGCTTCATCCTTATGCTCTTTTCTGCTCTCCGGCTCCATCTGTTCCCATGAAGCAATCTCTGCGATCCGCGCCATGATTTCATCCTTCAGATCCCAAATACTGACGAATACCACACAGTCCTGCTTTTGAAACTGTGCAATCACTGTTTCATACATCTCCGGGCGATGTACGATCGTACAGTTACTGCAATCCCGGATTTTCTGTCCTTTCCCATTTAAGATATAATCAGGACTTCCAAGGCAGTTTTCCTTCAGATACAAGGGGCAATAACAGAACAGACAATTAAAGGAATCTTCATTTTCTATTTTATGGCATGGGAAAAATTCACAATCCCGATTCTGAAAAAATTTGTAATTGTTTTTCATATCCGTTTATCCTCCCATTCTTAACATACCCTATGGATTACAGATCTTACATGGCTCATACCCCTGCGTGATCAGATCATCCCGGCTTCCGATATATTCTTTCTTATTGCTGTCATTCATGTGCTTTACTGAACGGCAGGACGGCTCATGGAACTTTCCTGTATTTGTATTAATAATATAAGTATGCTCTGCTGCCTTTTCTGATCCTGCTTCTATTTCCGTCTGAACTTTCTCTGTCGTACTCTCTCTTGTTACATTATCTGTTTTCGTTGTATCATCCGACAGATTCTGATTTTCTCCCACACCTGACATATCTGCTTGCCGTTCCGGGATAAAAGAAATTGTTTTTCCATCACTGTATGCCTGAATCGTACCATTCAGATCCGTACGATACACCGTACATCCTGCATTTGCCAGACGATCAAGCACTTCTTCGGTCGGATGTCCATATGAATTATCTGCCCCAACGCTGATTACCGCATAACTGGGCTTAACAGCCTCTAACATCTCTTTTGTTGTGGCATTTCTGCTTCCATGATGACTGACCATCAGTACGTCACTGGAAAGCTCCTCTCCGGATGCGATCATTGCCTGCTCACCGGCTTCCTCTCCATCCCCATAGATCAGGAATGAACGATCCCCATATGTTATACGAATTCCGACAGAATTATCATTTTCATTATCATCACTATAAGTAATCGGTGCTACTATTGTAAATACCGCATCACCAAAGGTATAAGCATCCCCTGCCTTTGGAAATGTAACAGTCAGGTTCTGCGCCGCAAGCTTATCCATCAACGAATCATAGATCTTTGTATCTGCAACATAATCCGGGCCGATAAAAGTCTCTGTGTCAAATACATTCAACACACCCACCAGACCATTTATATGATCGGAATCATAATGGCTCGCGATCACATAATCAAGAGACTCTATATTCTGTTTTTTCAGGTATGACACGACAAATGAAGATGCTGATGACGGACCTCCATCCATCATCATGTAATGGTCATCACAGGAAAATAACACTGCATTTCCCTGACCGACATCTAAGAAAGTAACTGTAAGTCCAGCAAGATCGTCTGTTGTACCCCCGATATTCGCTTCCGAAGTTATTTGTTCATCTGACGTAGCTTCCGTACTGTCAATCGATTCTGTTATATTCTCTGTTGTATTTCCTGTCTGATTTTCGTTCGTTTCATCCGATAAATCCAGACATCCTGAAAAAAGCCCAAGGACAAAGCACATGCCGACAATGATCATCACTTTCCTCAGGCCATTCTTTTTATTTATAGAATTTATCATAAGCTGCTCCCCCAGAATTATATCTTTAATCCTGTTCTATATCCCGTAATTTCTTTCGTATTCGTTGGATCGCATTATCGATAGATTTATACGGCTTTCCAAATGCTTCTGCTAGCTCATCATAGCTTTTTCCGGCAAGATATCCTTCTAACACCTGTCTTTCAAATTTGCTGAGTTTTTTATCAATCGTCTCCGCAAGCTTCTGGGATTCCAGCTGCCCAAGCATCTGATTCTCCGGTTCAAATGCCTGATCTGCCTGCAGCTCATCCACAAGCGCAACATCATCGTCATTTTCCGTATAAAATGATACATAATAATTAAGCGGAGAATGCTTCTTCCTGTTCGACAGCTTCACCGCAGTGATCAACTGTCGCTTGATACACAGATTTGCAAATGTAGAAAAAGATGCCCCTTTGCTTCCGTCAAAGCTTCGGATAGCTTTAATGAGCCCTATCATTCCTTCCTGAATGATGTCCTCATTTTCTGCACCGATAATATACAGGGCACGACTCTCTTTCTTTACAATCCCCATGTACTTTTTGATCAGATATTCAAAAGCGGCATTATCATTTTCTTCCCGGATCAACCGGATATTTTCTTCATCGGTATTTCTTTCATACACACACACGGCGTTGGTACTCCCCTATTTTACACCCATTCTCTGACGGACAACCTCATATCCCAATACTCCGGCCGCAACCGAAGCATTTAATGAATCGATATCACCACTCATCGGTATAGATACAACATAATCACATTTTTCTTTTACCAGACGACTGACACCTGTACCCTCATTTCCGATCACAAGTCCCATCGGTCCGGTCAGATTGCAGCGGTACATCAGTTCTCCATCCATATCGGCACAGGCAAACCACATACCACGTTTTTTCAATTCATCAATCGTCTTCGCCAGATTTGTTACCTTAACCACCGGTGTATATGCGATTGCACCGGCAGAAGCCTTAACAACTGTTGCTGTGATTCCGACCGCTCTTCGTTTCGGAATAATAACGCCATGTGCACCGCACAGATTCGCTGTACGAACGATCGCGCCAAAATTATGCGGATCTTCAATCTCATCCAAAATAAAGATAAATGGCGGCTGTCCTTTTTCCTCAGCCTTTGCAAAGATCTCATCGATTGCTGAATATTCATAGGCTGCCACATGAGCGATCACCCCCTGATGTTTCCCGGTCGAAGACATCTGGTTCAGCTTCTCTTTCGAAACATAATTAATAATCGTCTCCTGCTTCTTTGCTTCACGCACGATTGAATTGATACTGCCATCATGACAGCCATCCTGCAGATATAACTTGTCAACTGTTTTACCGGAACGAAATGCTTCCATAACTGCATTTCTACCCTCTATCTCAAACTTTTCATTTCTGTTTTCTTCCATGCTTATGCTCCATTTCTAATCCACATCATCAGATTGTAAATGCTCAATCAATTGTTTTGATTCCAGGCAGTCTCTTGTCAACTCAAATAAACGGTCATATTCTTTATTCAGATAAAGATAGCCGATCAGCGCTTCAAAACCGGTAGCTTTCCTGTACTGTCCTACCGACGCATTCTTTGCCTTGGAATGTGTCTTTGTATTCCTTCCACGCTTATATATCGCCATTTCCTGCTCGGTCAGTTTCTCTTCCAACAGATCGATATAACCTGCCTGTGACTCTGCATTTACGATATGAATAGCTTCTTTATGATATTTGAATGCCTGTTTGTTATCCTTTGATACCAGAACGGTCTTTACTAAAAGGTCAAATACACTGTCCCCTATATAAGCAAGCGCCAGCCCGGAATATTCTGCCGGATTGGAATCTTCTACACCCAATATCGCAGTAAAATACTGATCTAAGCTCTTTTCCATTTTACTCCTTCTCTTGTATCCTCAAGAATAATGCCCTTATCACTGAGCATGTTACGGATCTCATCTGCTCTTGCAAAATTCTTTGCTTTTCTTGCTTCCTGACGTTCATTGATCAAAGCCTCGATATCAGAATCTAACAGTTCTTCTTCCCGCTCTGTAATGATACCAAGAATATCACACAGCTTCTCAATCGTCCGGATTGCCAGATCTACTGTTTTCTTTGGTGTATCATTTGAAATATTGATATTTGTATATTTTACTAATTCAAAGATAACTGAGATCGCATCTGCTGTATTCAGATCATCGTCCATAGCTGCTTCAAATCGTTTCGTATATCCATCTAATTCTGCCTCGACAGAAACATCGAATCCCTCCACATCTGCCGGTGCAAGTGACTTTAACTTGTCAACAGCAGTCAGGATACGTTCCAGACCATTCTTGGATGCCTCTACCAGATCAGCCGAGAAATTCAATGGACTTCTGTAGTGAGCAGACAGCATAAAGAAACGGATAACCTGAAGTGGATATTTGTCTGCGATCTCTCTTACTGTAAAGAAGTTGCCAAGTGACTTGGACATCTTCTCGTTGTTGATCTTTAAGAAACCGTTATGCATCCAGTATCTTGCAAATTCCTTATCATTTGCTGCTTCACTCTGTGCAATCTCATTTTCGTGGTGTGGGAAGATCAGATCCTCACCACCTGCATGGATATCAATGATATCACCGATATATTTCTTAGACATAACAGAACATTCCAGATGCCAGCCCGGTCTTCCTTCTCCCCATGGGGACTCCCAGAACGGTTCTCCCTCTTTCTTTGGCTTCCAGAGAACGAAATCCAACGGATCTTCCTTCTCATCCTGACCGGAAACCTTAAGCTGATGATTCTCTGCTCTGTGTCCGGATTCCAGATCATCAATATTCTTATGAGATAATTTACCATAATCTGCAAAGCTTCTGGTACGGAAATATACCGTGCCATTTACTTCATATGCATGTCCTTTTTCAATCAGTGTCTTGATCATCTCGATCATATCCGGGATCTCTTCGGTAGCCTTTGGATGTGTCGTAGCTTCCTGTACATTCATCGCTGCCATATCCTTCTTTGTCTCTGCAATGAAGCGCTCAGAGATCACCTTGGAATCAACACCTTCTTCATTTGCACGTTTGATGATCTTATCATCAACATCTGTAAAATTGGATACGTAATTTACATCGTATCCCTTATATGTGAGATACCGTCTCAATGTGTCAAATACGATCATTGGTCTTGCGTTTCCGATGTGGATATAATCATATACGGTAGGTCCGCAGACATAGATTCCTACTTTACCTTCATTGATCGGTACAAATTCTTCTTTTGTTCTTGTAAGAGTATTAAAAATCTTCATGGGAATCCTCCAATAAATATAGTTTTTATTTTCGCCTGTCTTTCATTCGAAGCGGTTTTATCATGCACTATAGATTACGCATAAAAAAGAAAAAACCTGGAAAAAACTTCCAGGTTATCAAATAGCAGTTCATAGGGGAATCGAACCCCTGTTTTCGCCGTGAGAGGGCGACGTCTTAACCGCTTGACCAATGAACCATATATCTTAGCGACTTGTTTAATATACCAGAAGCTACGATAAAATGCAAGCTTTTTTTTCAGTAAATTTACATTTTTTTGTACTGACCATATTTTAGCTTGTAATAAGGGCATTGTCAATCAAATACGCAAGTGTTTTGGTAATGAAAGGGATACAGGGCTGCTACATAGATCTTCCTTATATCTAAATACAACTTAGCATATTTTTGCATTAATTTTATCATAGACAGAAACAATACCTTTTATCTGCCAAGTCCTGATTCTGTATTCTTTCATGCAGCAAACCTTTTTTCACGTCGGTACTTGGCAAACTGCTGTAAGCAGTGAGCTTAGTACCGCTACGTGAAAAACAGAACGCAAGTGTTTTGCGTAATGAAAGGGATACAGTGTCAGGGCTTACAGAATAAAGATATTGTTTCGTCCGTTTATACAAAGTCAAAGGTAAGCTGGTTGGTATCCGGCATACCGTCTAAGATGCCAAGCTCTGACAGCTTGTCGATCGCACTCTTTCCAATCTTAGAATGAGCCTGCAGATCTTCCTTTGAGATAAATTTGCCTTTGCCGGCTGCATCCTTCAATTGCTTTGCAGCCTTTTCTCCCATTCCTTCAATGGAAGCCAGTGACGGCATGATCTTACCGTCTATTACCTGAAAACGGATATCATCCGCCACATAGATATCGATCGGCATGAACTCAAAACCTCTCGCATACATCTCAAGAACCAGCTTCAGATCCTTTAACTTATCTTCATCCTTTGCGGTTCGTTTATTCTTATCAATACTCTGTATCATATTGATATGATACAGTACCTTTTCTTTTCCAAAGCACATCATCTCATAACTGAAGGCTGATGCACGGATACTGAAAAACGCTGCATAATACTGAAGCGGATAATTCACCTTAAAATATGCAATTCTCCACGCCATCATAACGTAAGCCGCCGCATGGGCTTTCGGGAACATGTACTTGATCTTCTGGCACGACCAGATATACCAGTCCGGTACACCATGTGCCTTCATATCCTCTTTCCATTCTTCCCATTTTGCACATTTGCCTTTAGCTACGTTACCTTTTCGGACATTCTCCATGATCTGGAACGCTGTACCGGATTCCAGGCCCATATGGATCAGATATACCATGATATCATCTCGACAACAGATTGCGGTCGAGATCGTACACTGACCGGATTTGATCAGCTCCTGTGCATTTCCAAGCCATACATCCGTACCATGCGCCAGACCTGCGATTCGCACCAGATCCGAGAAGTTCTGTGGATTTGCATCAATTAACATCTGCATGGCGAAATCCGTACCGAACTCCGGCACACCCAGACTGCCAAGCGGAATGCCATTGATATCCTCTGGTGTAATATGAAGACTTTCTGTTCCATGGAACAACGCCATAACATCAGGATCATCTAACCGGATCGTGGTTGCATCAAGACCGGTCAGATCCTCCAGTCTTCGGATCATCGTAGGATCATCATGACCGAGAATATCAAGCTTCAACAGGTTATGATCGATCGAATGGTACTCGAAATGAGATGTTACGACATCCGTCGTCATATCATTTGCCGGCTTCTGGATCGGTGTGAAGGAATAGATCTCCTCATGCCTTGGAAGAACGATCATACCACCCGGATGCTGTCCGGTCGAACGCTTAACGCCGGTACAGCCGATTGCCAGACGTTCCATCTCACAGCTTCGTTTCGTGACGATAGCCTTTTCATCGACATATTTCTCGATCTCCTTCTGGGTCAGATCTCCCATTGCCGTAGCCTCTGCTCTCGCTTCATCCTTTGCAAGATCTTTGAAGTAATTATATACATAACCATACGCTGTCTTATCTGCTACCGTTGTTACAGTTCCTGCACGGAATGCCTTACCCTTACCGAATAATACTTCTGTGTAAGCATGTGCACATGACTGATATTCACCGGAGAAGTTCAGATCGATATCCGGCTCCTTATCTCCTTTGAATCCAAGGAAGGTTTCAAATGGGATATCGTGTCCCTCTTTGATCAGTGGATGACCGCATCGAGGGCAGTCACGATCCGGCATATCACATCCCGACATACCGGAATATGATTTTACAAGCTCGGAATCAAAATCAACAAAATGACACTCCGGACAAATATAATGTGCCGACAACGGATTTACCTCTGTGATACCTGCCATCGTTGCTACGAAGGAAGAACCTACAGATCCTCTGGAACCAACCAGATAGCCATGATCGTTGGAATCCCACACAAGCTTCTGTGCAATGATATACATAACGGCAAATCCATTTGATATAATGGAATGTAACTCACGTTCCAGTCGTTCTACAACGACCTCCGGCAGATCCGGTCCATAGATCTTATGAGCCTTTTCATAACAGATATTCGTAAGTGTCTCATCTGAATTCTCGATGATAGGCGGTGCTTTATCCGGTCGAACCGGGTCCATATATTCCACCATATCCGCGATCAGATTTGTATTTGTGATAACAACCTCTCTGGCTTTCTCACTTCCCAGATATTCGAATTCCGCTAACATTTCTTCCGTCGTTCTGAAATAAAGCGGAGGCTGATTAACTGCATCCTCAAAACCTTTACTTTTCATGATGATCGCACGATAGATACTGTCTTCCGGATCAAGGAAATGGACATCACAGGTTGCAACAACCGGCTTATTAAATAATCGTCCAAGCTCCACAATACGCTTATTATAATTCTGAAGATCCTCGATCGTACAAGGATTCTCCTTCTTTCTGGTCATAAACTCGTTATTTCCGATCGGCTGTATCTCCAGATAATCAAAGAAATTAACAAGTCTTGCAATTTCTTCATCCGGTGCATCATCTACGACCGCACGGAACAGCTCACCTGCTTCACAGGCAGAACCTAAGATCAGGCCTTCTCTGTATTTATTGATCATGCTCATAGGCATACGCGGTCTGCGGTTGAAGTATCTGACATGCGCTTCAGAAATCAGACGATACAGATTCACACGGCCGATCTCATTTTTTGCCAGAATGATGCCATGATATGTTCTGCCTTTTTTGATCGTATCATCCGATGCAGAACCTAATTCATTTACATCCTCCACCGTCTTTACGCCACGTTCCACTAACATCTCATATAATTTTACGAAAATTTTTGCGGTTGCATTTGCATCATCAACAGCACGGTGATGATGTTCATTTTTTACATTTAACGCCTTACAGACACGATCCAGTGTAAACTTACCAAGCTCCGGCAATAACACATGGCTGAGTGTCATGGTATCCATGATCGTATTATCGAATTTTATTCCAAGATCTTTGGCATTTTTCTTGATGAATCCGGTATCAAATGCTGCATTATGTGCAACAACGATATCATCACCACAGAATTCCAAAAACTTCGGCAGGATCACGTCGACGGTCGGTGCATGCATAACCATCTCATCTGTAATGGAAGTCAACTGCTCTATACTATAAGGGATCGGTTCTTCCGGATTGATAAATTCCGAGAAACGATCGATCTCCTCTCCATCTTTTACCTTTACAGCTCCGATCTCTATGATCTTATTCTTCTTCTGACTAAGACCGGTCGTCTCGATATCAAATACGATATATTCTGTATTCAGATCCTGTCCTTTGGGATTGATAACCAGATTCTTCAGGTCATCGACAAAATATCCCTCACAGCCAAAGATCAGTTTAAAGCCATCCTTCATACCCTTTGCATGTGCTGCGATCGGGAATGCCTGTGCAACGCCGTGATCCGTGATTGCAATCGCCGGGTGTCCCCAGTCATTTGCACGTTTCACGATCTTCTCGATATCAACAACACTGTCCATCTCGCTCATAACCGTATGCATATGTAATTCCACACGTTTTTCAAGCGATGTGTCAACTCTTGGCACACGGAAATCCGGTATATGCTTGATACCACGCACAGATGCAATATTTAACTCCTTGGAAAAAGTATCGTATAACGGCACACCCTTTAACCGATAGAAGCTTCCTTCTTTTAACTCATCCTTATAAACCGGCGCATCATCCTCTGATGCAAATATCTTAAATGCGATCGTATCTTCAAAATCCGTAATATTGCAGATGAATAAAGTCTTACCGTTTCGGAGAACCTTTTCTTCCATCTTGATCAACTGGCCATGAATACAGACTTCGCCGATACCATCTACTAATGTAGAAATCTTTACCAGTTCCCCTTCGCAGTCTCTGCCATAGAATACATCCGGATCATTCGAGGTATATTTCTTCCTTCTGGCGGCAAATGTCTCCTTCGGCTTTTCGTCCTGTGCAGGTGCTTTCTTTTCAGCCGGAACATCCTTCTTGCCTTCTCCGACCAGCTTCTTTTTATCTACTGATTTACCATCCAAGGTCAGATCCGCATCCTCATGTACATTACTTAGGATTGCCTCAATCTCAAGCTTCATCTTCTGTTCATTTGCACGGCGGAGCATCTCTTTATCAGATTCCGTATAATCAAAACCGACCTTGATATCCATACCGAACCGTTTCTTATAGGTCTCCTCCAGATATTTTTTGATCCCGATCGAATGGCTCTTTGAAAGCTTACTGTCTTCCATCGCAAGCGTGATAATATCATCTGAATAATACCATTCTGCCCGCTTTAATAAACGATATCCAACATGACTGATCTTCTCGACATCATACAAGATACTGTCCTTATATACCTCTGTTAAGGTTCTGGTATTGTACTGGGAAGACAGCTCATAACGGTCATCAATAATGACCTTATAACCACGTCCACGAAATAAATGTCCGCAAATGATATCTTCCACCTGTACAATCTTCGGACGGCTGATCAGGTGCTTCGACAGCAGGCTGATAATAAGCTGGCGTTCTGCCTGCTTCATTACCACCTTTTCGATCATCGTATCCTCAAACAGGGAAGACAGCTCTTTATCCATATTCAGTTCAGGAAATACTTCAAAAAATAATTTTGCTTCTACCGGCACGTTCTATTCACTCCAGTTATCTAACTCGTACTTTAATGTTGATAATATATCTTTCTCGTCGATCTTCTTTATGATCTGGCCTTTTTTGATCAAGATACCGCAGCCTTTTCCGCCCGCAATTCCAAGATCTGCTTCCTTGGCTTCGCCCGGTCCGTTTACAACACAGCCCATAACAGCAACCTTGATATTCAGATGATCATAATCGGCAACCAGCTTTTCTACCTGTTCTGCCAGTCCGATCAGATCAATCTCCGTTCTTCCACATGTTGGACAGGACACAAGTTCGATTCCACCTGTACGGAGTCCAAGCGTCTTTAAGATCATCTTTGCTGTCATGATCTCATTGACCGGATCCCCTGTTAAAGATACACGGATCGTATCTCCGATTCCCTCATGCAGGATAATACCAAGTCCTACAGAGGATTTGATATTACCGCTCATAACCGTACCGGATTCCGTGATACCCACATGCAGCGGATAATTCGTCTGATCTGCAATCAGCTCATGTGCTTTTACACACATCATAACATCGGAAGATTTAATACTGATGACCATATTGTCATATCCGCAGTCTTCGATCATATGAACCTTATCCAATGCACTCTCAACGATTCCTTCTGCTGTCACGCCATGGTATTTTTCAACTAATTCTTTTTCAAGGGAACCGCTGTTTACACCAACACGGATCGGTATATTCCGTTCCTTACATACCGCTACTACCTGTGCCAGCTTATCCTTACCACCGATATTACCCGGATTGATACGGATCTTATCTGCTCCCGCCTCAGCCGCTGCAATCGCCAGACGGTAATCAAAATGAATGTCTGCAACCAGCGGAATATGGATCTGTTTCTTGATCGCAGGGATTGCCGCCGCTGCCGCATCATCATTTACGGTGCTTCTGATGATGTCACAGCCTGCCTTTTCAAGTTTTAAGATCTGTGCAACTGTAGCATCTATATCACTGGTTTTTGTATTTGTCATCGACTGGATCAGGATCGGATTTCCACCACCGATCACCCGGTCTCCTATCTTTATAACTTTTGTATGATCTCTGTACATATTAACTCCTGTTCATCTAATGAAAGAATACATTCTTGATATCGTTAAATAATATCACAACCATCAACAGCATAACCAGAACAAATCCGATCAGCGTCACGATATTCTCCTTATCCTTCGGAACCTTCTTTCTCGTTACTGCTTCAATTAACAGGAAGATAAATCGTCCTCCATCCAAGCCCGGTATCGGCAACAGGTTCATAACGCCAAGGTTTGCCGACAGCAGTACGATATAATTCATCCAGTTTAAGAACAGATCAAGCACACTGCTCTTTGCTGCCTCATTGAAGGTATCGTTCATGTTCTTCGCTACTCCGACCGGACCGGATACTTCATCCGAACTTACCTGACGGGTAACGATCAACTTCAGGCTTAAGAAGGTTGCTTTTACCCAGTATCTGGTCTCATAAGCAGAATATTTACAAAGCTCTCCGAAGTTCTTCGGGAGCTGATAACCGACACTCATTATCCCGATCTTATAGCCATCCGGTGTCTTTGCCGGATGTACCGTCGTATCATAGACCGTTCCGTCTTCTTTCTCAAGTGTCAGATCGATCGGTGAACCATCTCCATAAATCTGAAGATAGATCTGTAACTCACGGAAATTTTTAACTGTACTTCCCTCAATCTTTAATACCCGATCGCCATCTGATATCCCGGCTTCTTCCGCCGGATATACACCATTAAAATATTCCTCGGCATTTTCAATCTGATATTTTTCAATATTATCTTTATTGTATACTGCTCCTATGATCGCAGGATCACTTCCACAGAAATGAATGATCACCATGGAAAATAAAAATGCGATCACAAAGTTCATGGCAGGTCCTGCAAGTACAACCGCCATTCTTGCCCAGATGGATTTCTTCTCAAAAGAATTCTCATCATTTTCGTTTTCTTCATCATCTTCGCTGAGCATCATACAATAGCCACCAAGCGGAATCAGCCGCAGCGTATACTGTGTTTCTTTCTTATGAAACTGAAACAGCTTCGGTCCGAATCCCATCGAAAACTCTTTTACTGTGATATGATTGATCTTTGCTACGATAAAATGTCCCAGCTCATGAAAGAAAATGATGACACCAAAAACAAGTATGATCAATATGATATTCAAAAACTAACACCCACTTTCAATAAATTCATATACTTCCTGCTCGGTTGCAAGAATCTCATCTATATCAGGATTTTCAATCAATTTATGATGATCCATGGATGCACGGATGATATCATAGATATCAAGAAAATCGATTTTTCTGTCTAAGAACTGCTTTACTGCATATTCATTTGCCGCATTGAATACTGTAGGCATCGAACCACCGATCCCGATTGCCTCATATGCATATCGTAACCCAAGAAAGGTATCCATATCCGGTGTCTCGATCACAATCGATGAAAGCTTCGTAAAGTCAAGACGATCTCCCGGCATGTATCTTCGTTCCGGATAAAACAGCGCATACTCGATCGGCAGCTTCATATCTGGCGTACCGAGCTGTGCGATCACTGCTCCATCTTTATATTCTACCATAGAATGAATGATACTCTGCGGCTGGATCACAACCTGAATATTTTCCGGTGCTACATCAAATAACCATTTTGCTTCAATAACTTCCAGACCTTTATTTACCATTGTTGCTGAATCAATGGTGATCTTTCTTCCCATGCTCCAGTTTGGATGTTTTAATGCGTCCTCTAATTTCACATGCTTTAAAAACTCTCTATTCTTGCCACGAAATGGTCCACCGGATGCTGTCAACAGAATTTTTTCAATGGAATCATGTGTATTTCCCTGCAATGACTGGAAGATTGCCGAATGTTCACTGTCAACCGGAAGGATCGATACTCCTTTTTCCTTTGCAAGCGGCATAATGATATGTCCCGCTGTAACCAGAGTTTCTTTATTTGCAAGGGCAATGTCTTTTCCCGCTTTAATCGCTGCCACAGTCGGGCGGATACCGATCATTCCTACAATAGCGGTAACTAATATATCCGATGTCTTGTATTCTGCAATCTCGATCAGCCCATCCATGCCTGATACGATACGGATATCCATATCCTTCAGACGATCTTTTAATTCATCTGCCAGCTTCTCATCCCACAGACCAACGATCTCCGGTCGGAACTCTCTCGCCTGCTTCTCTAATAAGTCTATGTTTCTTCCTGCTGATAAAGCACAGATTTTTATATCCTGATTCCATCTTGCGATCTCAAGTGTCTGTGTTCCTATAGATCCTGTGGATCCAATGATAGCTACATGTTTCATATTTGTTCTCCTTTACCCATTTCAAACATCTGTATCTAACATTTTTTATCTGTCTGCACTATTTCCAATGCGACATAAAGGAAAAGCAGCGTAATTATGAGCACAGTTCATCTGTACGCTCTCCCACACTGCTTTTTCTGATTACAACAAATATAATATAAGATAATACATAATTGGTGCTGTAAATATAATGCTGTCAAACCGGTCAAGGATTCCGCCATGCCCCGGTATCAGCTTGCCATAATCTTTGATATCATTATTTCTCTTGATTGCAGAAGCCGCCAGATCCCCGATAACTGCAGGCAGCGCACATACAGCTCCGATCAATGCAAATATCCATACAGAATGTGCAACCTGCATGAAATGATTATAAATCAAACCAAATACAACACCTAATATTCCCGCTCCAACGATTCCGCCGATCAGACCCTCGATACTCTTCTTCGGGCTTAAGATCGGTGACATCTTGTGCTTGCCGATCGCACGTCCGACCAGATATGCACAGGTATCATTGCCCCATGAGCTGACAAAGATCAGCAGAACCAGGATAAGTCCATGTTTCATATCTCGTATGAGATACACATACGACAACATTACACCTACGTATACAAATGCAAAAAATGCCGCCATGATCTCTTTATCTTTGTAATTCGGATATGTGAGCACATAGATTGCAAGGATGACAAGCATATAGACCGCGATCAACGGTAATATAAACTGATGCAGGTCAAAATACAACAATGCATAATAAAAAACCGTTGCACCGTAAGCTGCATATCCAAGTCCTTTCTTGTTCAGCCCATATATACGAAGTAACTCCATCACACCGATCAGCGAAACCGCACACATTACCAAACATGTAAGTGCTCCGCCAAAATAAAGTGTGATTGCTGCAATGATCACCAGAATCACTGCGCTGATTGCCCGTTGTTTAAACATATTATTTCCTCTTTATTTTACCCCGCCATACCGACGGTCTCTATGACTGTAATACCGGCATGCACTGACCAGCTCGTCCATATCAAAGTCCGGCCATAACACATCCGTAAAATAAAATTCTGAATATGCGATCTGCCATGGAAGAAAATTCGATGTCCGAAGTTCTCCGCTGGTACGAATCAACAGATCCGGATCCGTCAGTTCCTTTGTATCAAGGTAGGCACTGACTGTATCCTCTGTAACCGCATCCGGTGATAACTTTCCAGTTATACAGTCGGATGCAATCTGTCTGACCGCTCTTGTGATCTCATCCCGTCCTCCATAGTTAATCGCTACAGAAAACTGAAGTCCTGTATTATTTGCTGTAGCTTTCTCCAGATTATCCATCTTCTCCACGATATCCTCAGGAAGGTCTTCACGCTTACCGATGATCCTTACGCGCATGTTATTCCGGTTGGATCGCTCGATGCTGTCAACCAGATACTTACGAAAAATATTCATGATCGTAGATACTTCCTCTACTGACCGTTTCCAGTTCTCCGTAGAAAATGCATACACTGTCAGATATTTGATTCCCAGCTCATCCGCATTTTCACATGTACGTTCGATCGTCTTTGCGCCCTCTGAATGTCCATAGGTTCTTGGCATCAGTCGTTTCTTCGCCCATCTTCCGTTTCCATCCATGATGATCGCAACATGCTCCGGAATATTGATCATTTCTCCATTTATTTCTTTATTCATACTTACTCCAAATTAAACAGTTAAGATCTCTGTTGATTTCTTCTCAATAGCCTTATCGATCAGACCAACATATTTGTCTGTCATCTTCTGGATCTTATCCTCGTTTGTCTTTAATTCATCCTCTGATATATCTCCGGCTTTCTCCATCTTCTTGATTGCGTCATTTGCATCTCTTCTGATATTACGGATAGCAACTTTTGCATTCTCACCTTTTTTCTTAATATCCTTAACGATCTCTTTTCTTCTTTCCTCTGTCAGTTCAGGGAAATTCAGGATGATGTTCTTACCGTCATTGTTTGGTGTCAGCCCAAGATCTGAATTCAGGATCGCCTTCTCGATCGCCTTTACCAGTGATGGCTCCCATGGTGCGATCATCAGCGTTCTTGCTTCCGGTACGGTGATATTTGCAAGCTGCTGCATCGGTGTCGGTACACCATAATATTCTACCTTGATCTTATTTAAAATGTTAGGGTTGGCACGTCCTGCACGGATCGTAGCATATTCCCCTTCCAGGTTTTCAACTGTCTTCGTCATTTTCTCTTCGTACTGTGTCAACATATCTTTGTTCCTCCTGTTTATTTATACGTTCACATATGTTCCTGTAAAGCCACCGGTAACGGCCTTTACAATACTGTCTTCACCATTTAACCCGAATAACATCATCGGCATTTTGTTTTCCATTGCAAGAACTGCAGATGCAAGATCGATAACTCCAAGCTTATTATCAACAATGTCTTTCATCTGCATGCTGTCATATTTCTTTGCATTTGGATTTGTCTTAGGGTCACTGTCATATACGCCGTCAATTGCTTTTGCAGATAAGACTACATCTGCCTTTACTTCAACCGCCATAAGAACAGTTGCCATATCTGTTGAGAAATACGGATGTCCGATTCCTCCGGCAAAGAAAACAACTTCTCCCTGCTCCATATATTCTACAGCTTTATCACGGTTGAACAGCTCTGTCATTGTTCCGCATGCAAATGGTGTCATGATATGTGATTTGATTCCAAATACACGAAAAGCATCTGCGGTATAGATACAGTTCATAACAGTTGCAAGCATGCCGATTGAATCTGCTTTTACACGATCCATATTTTCTGAGGTTCTGCCACGCCAGAAATTACCACCACCGATTACTACACAAAGCTGGATTCCTTTATCCAGGATCTTCTTTACCTGTCCGGCAACATCATATACAGTCTTTTCATCAAAGCCCTGCTTTTTTTCTCCAGCAAGTGCTTCTCCACTAAGTTTCAATAACACTCTGTTCATTTCCATAATTGTAACCTCTTATGTTTTCTCAAAATTTTTCTATCCTAGTATAGCACAATATAACTATATTTCAAACAGGAAGTTGGAAAGATTTTATTCAAATTATCGAAGCCCCGAATCTGTTCTCCATAACAAAAAGAACACCACAAAATCTGACTGGTTTCATGATGTTCTTTCGTTTCTGGTATGTTTCTATATACTATTTATTAACGATTGAATCCGGATCATCATCTACTGTAAACGTATCCAGATCGATCTGGTTATAATATCCTGTATCGTTGATAATATTTGCACTGATATTTTTAACTGTCTGGGATGGAACATAATCATAATCGTTAAACAGATATCTGTGAAGAACGACTACATTGTTCTCCAGATCTCCTGCTACAACCAGACTTCCCTTACTTCCAAGTGTTGGTGTTGACCATGTAAATGGGAAACCGGTTGAGGATTCCAGTTTGTAATTGAAGCAGTTCGTTGCAAGATCCATAATCTCTTTCTTTGTAAGGCTGGAGCTGATATCATCTACAACTGCATTCAGGCAGTCATTTAACTTGGAGATTCCGGCACTCTTTGCCTTTTCGATCATAAGGCTGATAACCTTTCTCTGTCTCCATGCTCTGGTGATATCACCCTGGTCTGTACTTCGGATTCTTGCATATGCGGTAGCCTGAACACCATCAAGATGTACAACACCTGTATCATATACATACGTAGACTGGATGCCATTGACTCTCTGCTGTTCATCGATACACTGATTCAGCTTGTCAAGCTCGCTGGACTTCAATTCGATATCAAGACCGCCAAGTGCATCGATTGCTTCTGTCAATGCCTTGAAGTTTACAGTTACATAAGCTGTAATATTCAGGTCAAGGTTCTTGTTCAATGTATTGATCGCCTCTGAAGCTCCGCCATAAGCATAAGCATGTGTGGCCTTCTCATAGCTCTTGGAATCATTTGCAAGCTCCAGATATGTGTCACGATATACAGAAGACATCTTAACCTCCTGTGTATCATTGTTAATGCTTACAATGATGATTGCATCGGATCGTGCTCCGCTTTCTACCATATCAATATCACGGCTATCTACACCGAATAATGCGATCGTTGTATAACCGGTCATCTTCTTTACGGTTTCTTCTGCAAGGTCATCATTCACCTTAACGTCTTTTAACTCTTCAAAATTCATTTTATTAAATGCTGAATTGATATAAGCATTTACAAAAAGGACACCTCCAAGAATGATCACCAGTATTTCTGCTATAAGTGCAATGATCCATGGTTTGTTTTTGCTCTTTTTCTTCTTTTTCCCGGAAGATCTGCGCTCAGCAGATTTTTTCTGTGCCCGCTTTGCTGCTGTATCTTCCATATCATCATAATCGTCGAAATCTTCATCGCTAAAAATATTATCGCTCATTATTCATTCTCCTATACGTTTGTGTATATGTTTCATCTCAACAGAACTATTTTTCGTACAAAATGTCAATTTTCCACGAACAAACAAGGTGTATTCTACTACAAATAATATTCAAATTCAACCTGTTCATAAAAATATAACATTTACGCCGGACTGTCTTCTTTATTCGCCCAGGATAAATTTGTCAATAACCGGAACCAGACCATCTTCGTCATTTGAGAGTGTTACATAATCTGCATGTTCCTTTACGATCTCCTGTGCATTTGCCATCGCCACACCGACACCCGCATATTCGATCATCGTCAGATCGTTATATCCATCTCCGCAGGCAACCAGATTCTTTACATCCATGTGCAGATATTCCAGAAGCTTTTCAAGGGATGTTGCCTTATGCACACCCTTTGGCATGATCTCAACAAAGAAAGGCTCGGAACGGAAAACAGTAACCGAATCTCCATACAGGGCTACCAGCTCCTGCTCTACCTGCTCTGCAACATCAGGTTCTGCTGTCAGCAGGCACTTATTGATCGGGAAGTCAATAAAGGAACGAAAATCCTCCACCTGTACGATCTCCATACAATTGATCCTTGCCTCAAGACTCATATAATCATCAACCGGGGTTCCTGTTACAACGATGTCATCCTTATAAGTCACCATCCCAATCTTTTTCTCAACACAGTAATCATATATTTTTCTTGCGATCTCATTATCTACACATGCCTGATATGCGATCTCACCTGTTTTGTAATTCACGATACGTCCGCCATTGAATGCCAGCACATATCCACCATACTGATTCAGTTCCAGTTCATCCGCAATCTTCCGGATTCCAGGCAGCGGCCGTCCGGATGCAATTGCCACAACATGTCCTTTTTTCTGGATCTCCATGATCTTATCCAGTGTAGGCTTTGTGATCTCTTTTTTCGAATTAGTCAATGTACCATCAATATCAAGTGCTATTATCTTCTTCATCTTGTTATCTCCACGTTTATCTTCAATTTGTAATGATCAAGTTGATAATATATAGTAGTTTCACCTCTTTGTCCAGTAGTTTACCCGAAAAAATGCGATTCTATTGTAATTGACGGTGCGATTGTATTATAATAATCAATCATAAATGCATCTTTTTTATTAAATTTCGGAGTTTTGGCATGAATTATACGATCTATATAAAAGAAAAGAATCTGGCACCAAATATAAAAGCGGCTGTTCATGAATATATCAAGCGGTTGTCACCTTTCTGTAAAGCTACAGTCTGCTGTGCAGGCAAAAAAAAAGCTGCCTTTGCAGGCAGCGATATCAATATCCTGATCACCCCTGACCAGACAGGCAAGCACACGATCTCTTCCGAAGCCTTTGCCCGAATGATCTCTGACTATGCCCTGGGCAGATATTCAAAAATCAGTTATTTTATTGGATTTTCTCCGGATGATCTTCCGATTTTATCCGATCAGACCTTTTTCGTTTCCAGTATGACATTATCTAACGAGATCTGTCTGATTGCCTTTACGGAACAGCTCTATCGTGCCTATACCATCAATAACAACATTACTTATCACAAATAATACGAATCTGGTCAAGCAACATGACACGCATCAACTGATGTGGGAATGTCATATCCGAAAAACTCATTTTCACATCTGCACATCTGACCAGTTCGTTTGAAGTTCCCAGAGAACCACCGATCAGAAAGGATACTGCTTCATATTCCCGCTCTTCTGCCTGACGGATAATTGCCGCGAACTGTTCGGTTGTATATTTTTTACCTTCTATGCAAAGAGCGATCACAAAATCATTTTTACCGATACTTGCAAGACTGTTTCTGCTTTCTGTTTCAATAATCTTCTGCTTTACAGCATCGGATGCATTCTTCGGTATTTTTTCATCCTCACTCTGAATGATCTCTACCCGGTTCTTTTTATTGATCTGTTTACAGAGTTCCTGTATCTGACTGCTATAATATTCTTCTTTTATCTTTCCAACACATATGATCTTGAACAGCATCATGCATCTCCATTTTCTATCTCTGATCCAGCTTTATCTGGTCAAACAATTTCTTTTCCGCTTCATTTTTCTTATGCGTAAACATACTGACAATGATCGTTACCGCCAAAGCAAATACAAAGGATGCAGTTCCCGCACTCAGTTCTGTTGATACCGCCAGTGTATTTCCTTCTATCATCGGTACAAAATACCAGACAAAACAAACCGCAAGCCCTGTAAACAGTCCTGCAAAAATTCCCGGTCTGCTTGCTGCTCGCCAGACAACTGCCAATATACATGGAGCTGCCATTGCAGATGCATACTCCCATGAAACCGTGATCAGTTTCTGATACTCCGGCTTCCATATACCGACGATTACCAGTAATGCGCCTGAAAGAATAACCAGCAGGCCTATATCTGCCACATTCTGCTGTTTTTCATTCCTGATCCATTTCATTTTTGGCAGAAGTCCCCGAGCTACTTCCATACTCATTGCAAATATACGCTCGGTCAGACACAACAACGTAATAACCAAAACTCCAAGTATAACATATCGGATCTCTGTCGGAACTTCCAGCTTATGACATAAGGCTGCAATATAAGTCCGGAGCAGTTCGTCAATTCCAGAATCAAGCGTCACCTTTAACGGATAAATACATACTGCATTTAACAATGACCAGACACTGATCACAACAATCATCACGCCTGTATACAGGATTGACAACACCCGTCCACGATCCAGCTCATGACTGTCCTTTGCTTCAAATGCTCCATTAAATAAAAATGGAAGTCCAAGACAGCCAAGTCCCATACCGACCATGGATATAATATATGTAACACCGGTCTGTGTGCCGTTATAATACAGAATATTCAGATATACACTGGTTCCGCCCTTCATATGCAGCTTTCCATAAATATCGAGAAGATCCGATGGTTTATTTACCATAAACAAACTGATGACCAGCACAAAGAATACAAACAGCAATATTATATAGAAGATACTCCTTATTACACTTCTTACTTTATTTCCGAGTATACACATATAAATGCTTAAGCTCACCACGATTCCTACGGCAACCCAGTGATATTCCATGCCAACCGTCTTGCTGATCACCTTACTCCCATATTCCAGCAATGCTGCAGTCATAGACAGAAGGATCAGCAGCCATACAACAAGAAAGCTGTCCTTTAATATAACCGACCGGTATCTGTCATATAAAAATTCCCACATACTTCCGATGGTCTTCCGGGAAAGATCCCGATAAGAGCGGAGCCGCTTTACCAGAAACAACCAGGCAAATGTTGTACCGACAAACAGACCAATATTGATAAAACACACACCGGCTCCATATACTCCGATCACCGGCGGCAGCAGGACCAATGACCAGAGCAGCATCTCTGCCATTGAATTATTTCCAGCCAGCAGTGCCCCGTTTAATGTATTTTGATCATTCTGAAATAAATATTTTCTTTTGCTTCTGCTCATATCAAAGACTCCTTCAAACCCACCCGGGTTCCGATCATTTTTTACTGCTTTATGTTCTCACTATCCGCTTCTTCGTGTCAAGTCTCTTTTTATATAATTTTTCTATATTTCTTTTTTATTTCTATTATATTATTACAAATTTGTAAGCATCCTAATAAAAAATATAGAACAAGAAAACTATCTATGTTATAATATCCAAGCATGTAAATTTTGTTTTACATGGTCATTACATGATTTTAACATTTATTCAGAAGGTAATTTTTATTCACAGGAGGATATGGAAGTGGACTTTTTTTCAATTCTGACTTTACTTGGAGGCGTAGGACTGTTCCTGTTTGGAATGAACATGATGGGCGATTCCCTGAAGAATCTGGCAGGAGGAAGTCTGGAACGGATACTTGAAAAACTGACAACCGGTAAGAGTCAGGCAACCGGCGCGATTAAGGGCTTTGGTCTTGGTACCGGTGTAACAGCGATCATTCAGAGTTCTGCAGCAACTACGATCATGCTGATCGGTTTTGTAAATGCCGGCATCATGAAGCTTGGTCAGGCGATCCCTGTTGTATTTGGTGCCAATGTCGGTAGTACCGCAACCGCGCAGATTTTACGTCTTGGTGATCTTGGCGAAGATATGTTTATCCTCAAATTATTAAAACCGTCTTCTTTTGCACCCGTTCTGATCGGTATTGGTGCTTTTATCATTCTGTTTGCCCATAAGAAAAAACATAAAGATATCGCCGGTATCTTAGTCGGTCTTGGTATCTTATTCCTTGGTATGAATACAATGGAAGCTGTGTTCGCTCCTTTAAAAGAATCTGAAGCATTCCAGAATCTGTTCATTTCTTTCAGCAATCCACTCCTTGGTATCCTGATTGGTCTTGTCTTAACAGCGATCATCCAGAGCTCCTCTGCTTCAGTCGGTATCCTTCAGGCATTATCCTCAACAGGAGTTGTTTCCTATGGTTCTTCGATCCCTATTATTATTGGTATTAATATAGGAAAATGTTTCGCCATCCTGCTCGGCAGTATCGGTGCAAACAAAAAGGCAAAACGTGTTGCCATGTCCTATCTGTTATTTAATATTATCGGTGCGATTTTCTTCGTTGTTGTGATCTATGGACTTCAGTTGTTTATCACCTTCCCATTCATAGATAAGATCATCAACCGTGGTGTAATCGCAAACCTACATTTTATGTTTAACTTTATCATTGCGATCCTGCTGCTTCCATTCGCAAATAAGATCGCAGATCTGACCGGTAAGATCATCGGCGACGATAAAGAATCCAAAATTGACAAAGAGCTTGCATCTCTCGATCCAATGCTTCTTGATACACCAAACATTGCTCTTACCCAGGCGCAGAAGGTAATGTTCTCCATGACAGACTCCATCAAGGAAAACTTCGAACTTGGAAGTCAGTTATTATCGGAATATAATGAAGAAACTGCTGGAAAACTTCTGGAAAATGAGATGTTCATTGATAAATGTGAAAGTGCGTTAAACGAATATCTGTTAAAGATCACCTCCAAGCGGCTGCATTCATCCGAACGAAAGCTGGCATCTGAATTATTAAACAGTGTCAGTGACCTGGAACGAATCGGTGACCACTGTGAAAATCTTCTGATCGTCGGCAGAAAGATCACCGATGAAAAAATCTCCTTCTCCACACAGGGAACCATGGAGATCAATACGCTCTTACAGGCTACAGCCAATATCATTGATACAACCTTTATGGCATTCAAAAACGATGATTTAACGGCTGTCTCCCGTATCGAGCCGCTTGCTCAGTCAATCACAGAGGTAAAAGAGATCATCAAAGATCACCATGTTATCCGTTTACAGACCGGAGACTGCGATATCGACGGTGGTTTTGCTCTTGTAGATATCCTGACCAGTCTGGATCGTATCGGAAGTCACTGTTCTAATATCGGACTTCATATTGCAAAGAAATTAACTACAGATTCCTTTGACGAAATGCACGGTCATATCTACACAAATGGATATAAGACCTCCGAAGAATATAAAGCACTCTACTGCTACTACATGTCTCTGTACTCTGATCCGATCACCGAAAAGTATAAGGCGAGCCTGCCAGAGCTGGAACATAAGATCTCGCAATCAGATGCAAATAAATCTTCTGCTTCGAAATCTGTGGATCTGAACACAGCTAAGGCAGATAAAAACGAACAGCAGGCAAAAAAAGAGCCTAAATTAAAAGAGATCAAGAAGACAAAGATTGAAAAAGTAAAACAGAAGAAAGACTCTAAGAAAAAATAAAGATTATTCTGATAATAAGCATTATAAAAAGATACTCTGATCACGGGATCATACAGGTCCTTTGCTTTCAGAGTATCTTTTTTATTTCCTTTTATTCTTTAATACTGCATTTTATTATTATTTGATCTTGTATCTCGTTTAGACAGATATACATAATGACTCTATCTCAATCACGGCTTTCAATTACAATTAATAATCCGGATTCAAATTCGATTAGACCACACTCTGCAATCAGCTCATTGCTGACGCCGATGCTTTCTCCAAGCTTCAATGTAAGCCCCTGTGCATTATAATAAAAACCCTGAAGTGTTACACCGGTCACCTGTTCCGTATATGGAAGCAGTGACACATATCTGTATGCATCGGTACGCTTCACGATATGTTGGTGTGCTGTCATCGTGATCCTGTTATGCTCGTCGATCAGATATGCCGATATTTCGGTCTCTGCAAACTGCTTTAATAAGCCAATATTGGCAAGAGTATGATCCATACGGGTTCCGGTTGCTCCAACCAGAATTACTTCATCCGGTCTGATCTCCTGCTCCAGTATATAAGAGATTGCAACATGGGTATCTGTAAAATCCTTATGTGTATCCAGATCCAGAAATTCTGTCTTTTCCCGATATGATGCTACAATATCTGTCTTTGCCGAATCAAAATCTCCAATAACCAGATCCGGAAGTATGTCACATTCCTGACAGATTTCAAGTCCTTTATCACATGCTATTATTTTTTGAAAATCATAATCGGAAAGAACCGTTTCAAGCACTTTTTTTGAAACGGTTCCTCCTGTAACAACTAAATATCGATTCATATATCCTGTTACCTGTTCCGGCAGACAGCAGATCTGCTTTCTGCCTTTTTATTACTTTCTATTGTATTTCTGAAAAAATCTTATGGAAGGCTTTTACATTCTCAACCTTATCTCCCTTGAATACTGCAGATCCGGCAACTAATACATTTGCACCTGCCTGAATGATCTCAGCCACATTAGAAAGAGTGACACCGCCGTCTACCTGAATATCTGTCTGAAGTCCACGGCTGTTTAACAGTGCTCTGGTCTCTGTAATCTTCCGAAGGGAAGATGGAATAAACTTCTGTCCTCCAAAGCCCGGATTTACTGACATGATCAGAATCATATCTACATCCTCTAATACATAATCAAGTACCGATAATGGTGTTGCAGGATTTAATGCAACTCCGGCTTTCATTCCCAGCTCTTTTATGGCTGCGATGGTTCTGTGAAGGTGCTTGCAGGCTTCTGCATGTACTGTTACGATATCTGCTCCACAATTCTTATAATCCTGTAAGAAACGCACCGGTTCATCAATCATAAGATGAACATCAAACACCTTATCAGATACCGGACGAACACTCTTGATAACCGGTGCTCCAAATGAAATATTCGGCACAAAGGACCCATCCATAACATCCAGATGAATATATTCACTTCCTGCCTGATCTATGATCTGTATATCTTCTGCCAGATGTCCAAAATCCGCAGACAATACTGATGGGGACAGCTTTAACATTACCATTTCCTCTTTTCCTTTAATTCATTGTATATCATAACATAATCATCATACCGCATCTTACTGATTCTACCATCGCTGACAGCTTTCTTTACCAGGCATCCCGGTTCACTGATGTGATTACACATGTTAAATTTACAGGTTCCTGTATATGCTGCAATCTCAGGAAAATACAGCTTTAGATCTTCTGCTTCGATTTCTTCTGTATATAACGAACTGAAACCCGGTGTATCCATAATATAAGTATCATCATCTACAAACATCAGCTCTGAATGTCTCGTTGTATGTTTTCCACGCTGGATCTTTTCACTTAACCCCCCCGTCTGCACATTGGCATCCGGAAATAATGAATTCAGTGTCGATGACTTGCCTACACCTGAAGGTCCTGCAAATACCGTTGTTTTTCCTTTTATAACTGCTTCTAACACATCAATCCCATAGCCGCTTTCGGCACTGATAAACAATACCTCATATCCACTCTTTGTATAAGATCTGCATATATCTTCACTCTGACGAAAGCCCTCCAGATCCACTTTATTAAAGCAGATCACTGTAGGGACCTCATGCTGCTCCATATTGATCAAAAAGCGGTCAAGCAGATTGAAGTTAGGTGCTGGTGCAGACACTGCAAAAATAATTACAGTCTGATCTACGTTTGCAACTGCAGGTCTGTTTAACCAGTTAAATCTGGGCAATATATCTTCAATATTGCCCAGATTCTTCTCTTCATCTAATATCTCTATCTCAACATTATCGCCTACCAAAGGTTTAATCTTCCGATTCCGGAAGACACCCTTTGCTTTACATTCATATGTGATGCCGTTTTCACAGACAACATAGTAGAAACCACCAATGCCTTTTATGATCTTACCTGTCATACCTGCACCTATTCCTTTGTAAAGGATGCTGACAAGCCACTGGTGTTAAAGCTTGATGTTACATCCTGTCCTTCTGAATCTGTGATCATAACCGTAAATGTACCGGAATCCTCTGATAAACCGCTGATGGAATCTGCTCCGCCGATATCCAGTGGGAAGGACTCCTCTCCGGCTGCTCCGGAATATATCTTATAAGTTGCATCTCCGATCGTATAAGATACGGTCACTGATACATTACCTGCTGCCTCAAAATCATATCCTGCATTTGTGATAGCACCTGTAAATTTAACTGTATAGGAAACTGTTTCCGGTCCGTCACTGATCACATAATTGATCGTTGAACCTTCTTCTACCTTACTGTCTGCATCAATTTCCTGGCTGATCACCTTTCCTGCTTTTACATCATTACTGTTTGCATGGCTTGGATTTCCAACCAGTCCTGCATCACTCAGCAGAGATTCTGCTTCCTTCTCTGTCTTACCTACCAGATTTGGCACCGGTACATCCTGTACCTCTTTACCATTGCTGACAATGATCTTAACAGTAGAACCCTCCGGCTGCATTGTCTTTTCTTCCGGCGACTGACTGATTACATAATTTTTCTCTACTGTATCGTCATATTCATAACCATGGGTAACCGTAAAGCCTGCTTCTGTAAGCAAGGTTGTTGCCTGGTCATCGGAATATCCTCTGACATCCGGAACTTCTTTATCTTCCTTGCCTTCTGAAACCGTTACAACAATCTCCTCATCTGCTGAGACCGCCGTTCCTTCGTCTACGCTCTGACTGATTACATAGCCCTCCTGAACGTCATTGTCCTTCTTTGTTTCAAATGTATAATTTGTGAATCCTGCTTTTTTCAGTTCTTCTTCTGCTGCTGTTTTATACAGACCTACTACATTGACCATTGGAATCGTTGCCTGTTCACTTGTAGTAACATCATCTGTACTGGCATCACTGTTCTCATCTGTATCGTCAGTACTTTCTGTTGCTTCCGTAGTCGTCGGTGTATCTGTCGTATCCTTCTTTCCGGAGAATAGCTTGAAACCGGCAATCTTCGAAATCAATAATGCAACAAGGATTGCAATGATAACTACAACTGCAATACTTGATATCATAATGATCTTTTTCAGTTTTGGATCCAGCTCATCCAGTTCTGCATCGTCATCATCTTCCGGCTGTCTGAGTTCTTCCTCGTCCTCCTCCTCATCGTCGTCATCATCAAACAGATTATCAAATTTGGAAGGTGGTATGATCGGTGTGTCTTCCGGATGCTCTTCCGGTTCCAAATCTTCCTCATCCAACACAGGCTCATTCATCTGCCTTCCTTCTTTGATTGCTTTCATTTCATCCGAGGTCATTTCAACCGTTGGCGAACTTGGCACGATTGGAGGCACAACAACACAGTCAATATCCGGATTTGCCTGCACGCGCTTCAGATCTGCGATCAAAGCACTTGCTGTCAGATATCTGCGCTCTGCCTTCTTCTGTGTGCATTTCAAAATAATCTTTTCCAGACTCGTCGGTATGTCCGGATAATATTCTCTAGGGGAGATCATCTCACCCTGTATATGCATCAATGCAACCGCAACATTATTCTCTCCCTCAAATGGCACATGTCCGGTTACCATTTCATACATAGTGATACCAAGCGAATAAATATCACTTCTTTCATCACTGAAGCCGCCTCTTGCCTGCTCCGGGGAAATATAATGAACACTTCCCATGGCATTTGCTGTCATAGTATTGGAAGAAGCTGCTCTTGCAATACCAAAATCTGTAACTTTGATTCCGCCATTTTTTGACACAATAATATTCTGTGGCTTTATATCTCTGTGGATCGTATGATTCTGATGGGCTACTTCCAGTCCCTGTGCGATCTGGATCGCAATATTAATTGCCTCATCTGATTTCAGTCTTCCCTTTTCCTGAATATATTCCTTTAAGGTAATTCCTTCTACCAGTTCCATTACGATATAGTAAATGCCATTGTCCTCCCCGACATCATATACATTTACGATATTCGGATGGGATAATCCGGCTGCTGACTGCGCCTCGATCCTGAATTTTGTTACAAAATTCACATCGGAACTGAATTCCGGCTTTAAAACTTTTATTGCTACATATCGGTTCAGCACATGGCATTTTGCCTTATAAACCTCAGACATTCCGCCCGTACCGATCAATTCTATTATCTCATAACGATTACTGAGTATCATTCCTGGATTTAACATGTTTACACCTCTCACTATTTTACAGCAACCACAACGGAGATATTATCTTTTCCTCCGTAATAGTTCGCTCTGTCAATCAATTTTTCAACCGCTGCTGTAATATCCCCGCTGTCTTCCATCACGATTTCTTTTATCTCATCATCCTCGATCATATTGGTCAAGCCATCTGAACATAACAAAATCCTGTCATTTTCCTTCATATCTAACTCAAAGAAATCGATCATGACCTTATCTGATATTCCCAGTGCTCTGGTTATTATATTTTTTTCGGGGTGATTTCTGCCTTTATTTCTGTCTAACTGTCCGGATCGTATCAATTCCTCCACAAGGGAATGATCCAGAGTTACCTGTCTGATATCATTATCTATAAAATACAGCCGGCTGTCCCCGATGTTTGCAACATACAGGGCATCTTCCTCACATACAGCCGCCACAAGGGTCGTTCCCATCCCTTTCAGATCTTCGTTCTCCCTTGCCATTCTGTATATCTTATCATTTGCATAAACAATCGCTCTTTTTAGAACGGATACCGAATTGTTCAACGTGCTTTCTTTTATATATTCTGTTACACATTCAATCGCAGTCCTTGATGCAACATCACCAGCTTTATGACCACCCATACCGTCTGCTACTATGTACAGATTTGGCAGTGGCCCAATTGGCTCATCACAAAAGAAAATGCTGTCCTGATTCTGGGCTCGTTTCTTACCGATGTCTGTTCTACCATCCGATCTCATCTGATGCCTCCCGTCTAAAAAGTCTCTTTTGCCTCTTCATATTTTCTTCGAAGCTGTCCACAGGCAGCATCAATATCTCTGCCCATACTTCTTCTTATTGTAACATTTATATCTTTCTTTTCAAGTATATATTTGAATTTTTCAACAGAATCACCAAGTGAACGACAATACTCACGCTCTTTGATCGGATTTACCGGAATCAGATTCACATGTCCATGCATATTTTTTAGAAGCTCCGCCAGCTTATATGCATGCTCCGGTGTATCATTTTCATCCTTCACCAATGAATATTCAAAGGTTACCCTTCTGCCTGTTTTTTCAAAATAATACCTGCATACTTCCATCAGTTCTGCGATCGAATACTTATTTGCAATCGGCAACAGTTTTCTTCTGTCTTCATCCGTCGGACTATGAAGAGACAAAGCAAATGTAATAGAAAGTTCCTCATCTGCCAGTTTTTTTATTTGTGGAACCAGTCCGCAGCTTGAAACCGTAATATTTCTCTGGCTGATATTTTTGCCCCGCTCGTCATTGATGATCCGGATGAAACGGATCAGATTATCATAATTATCCAGAGGCTCTCCGGTTCCCATTACAACAATATTTGACACGCGTTCTCCTGTGATCCGTTCGATTGCATAGATCTGATCAAGCATCTCTGATGCTTCCAGATTCCGAATCAGACCGCCTATTGTAGAGGCGCAGAACCGGCATCCCATACGGCATCCGACCTGAGAAGAGATACAGACGGAGTTGCCATGCTTATACCGCATCAGCACACTTTCCAATACATTTCCATCCTGTAAACGGAACAGAAATTTATTGGTTCCATCCTGTTTTGATACCAGTCTGGTCACCTCTTCTACACCATGCATGCCCTGCTTTTTTATCTCCTCGATCAGTTTCTTTGGAACATTTGTCATTTCTTCCGCATCTGCAATTCCTTTTTCATGCACCCATTCAAATATCTGTTTTGCACGGAATGCCGGCTGTCCGACTGCCTGTACCCAGACTGCCAGTTCATCAAACATCATGGAGCGGATATCCAGTTTTTTTATATCTTCTATCTCTGTAAACATATCTTTCTCTTCCTGAACCATAGAATAACCGGAAAAGTGCTCTGCTCTCCGGTATCAATTTTCTTATCTGCTATTTCCGTCTGCGCAATCTTGAAATAAAAAATCCATCGCAGTGATCCACTCCCTGCAGCAAAGTGATATACCCTTTTTCTGCACGTTTTTTTAAACATTCCGGCATATAGTCAGAAAGGCTTTCCAGTTCGTACTCTTCATGTGCCTTTAAAAATGCTGTCACGTTTTCTTCATTCTCGATTCGGTCGATCGTACAGGTGGAATAGATCAGTGTTCCTCCCGGTTTTACATAGGCGGCACAGACATCCAGAATCGTCTTTTGTATTGCTGCAAGTTCTCTTACCATATCCTCTGTTACATGATATTTAATATCATTTTTTCTCGCCATAACACCAAGTCCGGAACAGGGAAGATCTGCAAGAACAACATCTGCTTTCTCAATCATATCCGGATCCGGAATCGCTGCATCCCATACCTTTGTTGATACGTTATGAAGCTCTAACCGTTCCAAATTCTCATCGATCTTATCAACCTTTTCTTCTGAGATATCACGCGCATATACATGTCCCTGTTCTCCGGTCTGTTCTGCCGCATACATGGTCTTTCCGCCGGGAGCTGCACAGACATCAAGAATCACATCACCCGATCTGATCCCTGCTGCAAGCACCTGCAGGCTGGAGCTCTCATCCTGAACCGTAAACAAGCCTTCATGGAATCCCGGAACCGTACGGATATAATCATATCCTGAAATAATCAGGGACGTCTGATTATAATATCCTTTTTCTACTTTTATGCCTTTTTCGATCAGAATATTCCGAAATTTCTCAGTTGTCGTCTGCATCGTATTTACACGGATCGTTGTGCCACGCTCCTGTTCGCCTGCCTGTAGGATCTGCTCTAACTGGTCTGTACTGTATTCCTTTAACAGAAATCCCACCAGCTCCTCCGGAACTGAATATTTCACAGACAGATATGATTCTACACCATCCTCCATGGAAGGATAAGTAATTGCAGCTTTGTTCCTGCATACACTCCGGAGCACGCCATTTACATACCCTTTTAATGTCCGGAACCCTCTTTTTCCTGTCAGGTTCACATATTCATTACAGGCAGCTTCATCCGGTACTGCATCCATATAAAAGATCTCATATGCTGCCATCCGTAAAATACAGCGGATGACCGGCTTACATTTTTTAATTTTTGTTTTTGAAAATTGATTAAGAATATAATCCAATCTGATCTTCTGCTCTGTTACACCCTCCGTCAACCGGCTGATGTAAGCACGTTCTTTTTTATTCATAAATTGATTTGCCCGGAGTGCTCCACCTAGAGCATCCCCTGCAAATCGATCATTACGGTCAATATCAAGCAGAATATCCAGAACGATCTCTCTTGAAGTTTTACTCATATATCATCTGACCTGTCTTAAGTTTATTTCCTGCAAGAAATGCTGCACAATCCATCGGCTTCTTGCCTTCCGGCTGAAGCTTTCTTATCATTAATGCTCCATTTCCACATGCAACCGTAAAGTTTTTCTTCGTCACACGAACGATCATTCCCGGAACGATCTGTGTTCCATCCTCCAATGCCTCCTCCGGTTGTTCACAAACGGAAGCCTCATAGATCCGTACAGTCTTCTGATTCATCTTCGTATAAGCAACCGGCCATGGCTGTAACCCACGGATCAGTCGTTCCAGAGAAGCTGCATCTTTTGTAAAATCAAGCTCTCCCATTTCTTTCTTCAGCATGGATGCGTAACAGCTTAACGAATCATCCTGTGGTGTCCGTATAGCTGTATGGTTTTCAAGCTTTGAAAGTGTAGACAGGATCAGCTCTGCACCTGCGTCTGCAAGTTTATCGTGAAGCGTAACTCCGGTATCGGTATCTTTGATCGGAACAACCGTCTTTTCGATCATATCTCCGGTATCTAATCCCTTTGCCATATACATCGTAGTAACACCGGATTCTGTCTCACCATTAATGATCGTCCACTCAATCGGAGCTGCTCCTCTGTATTTTGGAAGCAGTGACGCATGGATATTGATGCATCCGTACTGTGGAATATTTAAGATAGATTCCGGAAGGATCTGTCCATAGGCTGCTACAACGATAGCATCCGGCTGATAATCCCGGATAATCTGAACATTTTCTTCCTCCCTGAGTTTTATCGGCTGATAAACTGGTATATCAAGGGAAAGTGCCTTTTCCTTAACAGGTGTCGGCTGAAGTGTTTTTCCTCTTCCCTTCGGTTTATCCGGCTGCGTAAAACATGCAAGAACCTTGTGTCCTGCATCTACGATTGCCTGCAAAGGCTTTACAGCAAATTCAGGGGTTCCCATATATATAATATTCATACGATTGTATCTGCCTCCTTATAGTCATCTGGTAATTCTTTTATTCTGTCTCGTATAAGCCATCTTCTACTTTATCTTTATATAAGATCCCATCCAGATGGTCAGTCTCATGGCAAATTGCCCGTGCCAGAAGTCCTTCCCCTGTTACTGTGATCTCATTCATATCTCGATCCAGAGCTTTGCACACAACATGCATAGGTCTTGTCACCTGACCAACCTTACCCGGAAGGCTCAGACAGCCCTCATCTCCGGTCTGTTCGCCGGAAGTCTCTATGATTTCCGGATTAATGAGCGTCAACGGATTCTTATCTCCGATATCAATTACAACGATTCTTTTTACAATTCCTACCTGTGGCGCTGCAAGCCCGACACCATTTGCCTCATACATGGTATCAAACATATCATCGATCAACTGAGATAACCGTGGAGTCATCTCCTTAACAGGCTTACATATCTTTCTTAAAATACTGTCGCCATCGATTCTTATCTTTCTTGTTGCCATCTCACGTTCTCTCCTTAATACATATTTAAAGGATTAAAGTCAAATTGAAGACTTAAATCCTGAACTTCTTTTTTCTCTGATATATATTGTTCTATCCGATCTTTTAAAACCACCAGCTCATTATACCGATAATTCTTAATATAGACAACCCTTCTGTAAATATCACGGATTTTTGCAATTACCGGAGCTGACGGTCCGATTATCTTCATGTTCCGATCATCTACCGAACAGCTTCTGATATAATCACAGATATCTTCCGCCATCTGATCCAGAAAAGCTTCATCTGAACTTACCATCAATACCACCATCATATTCCATTCCGGCGGATATTTCATCAGTCCCCGATATGCCTCTTCTTCTTTATAAAAATAAGAATAATCCTGTTCGGCTGCTGCTTTTATCGCATAATGCTCCGGCTTATAGGTCTGGATCACAACCTTTCCCGGCTGTTCCCCTCTTCCGGCTCTTCCTGCCGCCTGGGTGATCAGATCAAAGGTTCGTTCTCCTGCCCGGTAATCATTCTGAAACAGCGTAAGGTCTGCAAGAATGATCCCAACCAGTGTTACATTTGCAAAATCATGTCCTTTTACGATCATCTGTGTTCCGACCAGAATATCAGCTTCTCCGTTTCCAAACTTTTCCAGGATCTGTTCATGCGCATTCTTCGCAGTTGTTGTATCCTTATCCATACGAAGGATCCTCGCCTGTGGAAACAATCTCTGTACCTCTTCCTCCACCTTCTGAGTTCCGGTTCCATATCCGCCGATCAACCCTGAATGACAGGACGGACATACTTTTGGCTGAGGCATCTGGAATCCACAATAATGACAGATCATCCGGTTATTTTCATGCCTGGTCAGGCTGACATCACAGTGCGGACATTTAAGTGCCTCACCACAGTTTCTGCATGAAACGAAGCTGTTATATCCTCTTTTATTGATAAATAACATTACCTGCTGCCTGCGGGCAAGCCGATCCGCGATATCATCTGCAAGTTCCCGACTTATGATCGATCGGTTTCCTGCTTTTAATTCCTTTCTCAGGTCAACGATTGATGTCTTTGCGAGTTGTCCGCTTCCTGCACGTTCATGCAGTTCAAGCAAACGATATGTCCCATTAAGTGCCCTGTGATAACTCTCAACGGACGGAGTTGCCGAACCAAGCAATACACTTGCATGTTCAAGCTCCGCCCTTTTTACTGCTGTCTCTCTTGCATGATACTTCGGCGGATAATCACTCTTATAACTTGATTCGTGTTCCTCATCTATAATAATGATCCCCAGGTTCTGAAATGGTGCAAATAATGCCGAACGTGGACCGATCACAACATCTACATCCCCGTTCTTTGCCCGCATGAACTGGTCATACTTTTCTCCATCACTCAATCTGGAATTCAGGATTGTCACCCGGTCTCCAAAGTAATTCCGGAAATACCGTACGGTCTGATATGTCAGTGCAATTTCCGGGATCAGAACGATCGCCTGTTTTCCCATCTTAACTGTTTTCTTGACAATATTCACATAGACTTCTGTCTTACCGCTGCCGGTAATTCCATGCAACAGATAAGTCTGTTGATGTCCCTGTTCCATATCATGGGTTATCTCATCTACTACAATCTGCTGTTCTTTGTTTAAAGTGATCTGAAATCCCTCTTTATAGTCATAAATCCCCGCCGTCCGATATCGTTCTTTGCTGATGACTGCGATGACTTTTTCCTGCTGCATCGCTTTCAGTGTAACCGAAGAGATATTCAGTCTCTGTCTGACAATATCCATTGACAGATACCGTTCCGGCACTTCTTCCAGCGCCTGTAGCAGCCGCAGCTTCGCCTGTGCATGTTTTTTCTGATATTGTTCTCTGACCTGTGCTAACTGTTCTGCATCCATCTGATCCGTCAGCACAACCATCTGATCCGTCAACTGCCGGATCGTCTTCTTTACCGGCATTACCATGCGGATTGCATTGATCATTGTAGATCCATAGTTCTCCCGGATCCATGCAGCGAGCGCAAGCAGTCGTCCTTCCACCGGAACCGACCGGTCACAAAGTTCTGCAATCTTCTTGATCCGATCCGGCTGATATTCCGTCTGATTCGAAAAACCGATCACATATCCTGTACGAAGGTGGTTGCCTCTGCCAAATGGGATTTTAACCATGCTTCCTATCTGGATTTTTTCCTGTAATTCATCCGGTATCCGGTATTGAAACGGCCGGTCAATGGCTTCATGCGAAATATCGATTATTATATCCGCATATCTTGGTAACATCTTCTTCCTCCAGTATCTCCCGGATCAGGTCTCTCTCATCCATGTGATATTTCACACCCTTGATCTCCTGATAATCCTCATGTCCTTTACCTGCAAGTACGATCACATCGCCCGGTTCCGCATGCATGATCGCATACCGAATTGCTTCCTTCCGGTCAATGATCTCAACATATTTTCCTGTTGTCTTATCGATTCCTGTTTTTATATCATTGATGATTGCCTGTGGATCTTCTGATCTTGGATTATCCGATGTTATGATCGTGAGATCTGCCATATTTCCGGAAACCTCGCCCATCTCAAATCTTCTCTCTTTGGAACGGTCTCCTCCACATCCAAACAGGCTGACCAGTCTGCCAGGATTATATTCACGCAATGTTTCCAAAATGCTTTCAAGACTGACTGCATTATGTGCATAGTCGATCATGATCGTGAATTTGTCTGAGATTGGGATCAGTTCTACTCTTCCCTTTACCTTGATCGTTTTCAGGATTGCCTGTATCTTGTCAAATGAAACGCCCATCAGATCTGCAACTGCAATCGCTGCCAGTGAATTATAAATACTGAAATTACCCGGAAGATTAACCAGAACATCACCATTTAATTTTCCAGACAAATGATAACCAATACCCAGATGTCCGTCTTTGTTATACAGATTATGATCGTTTGCCTTGTAATCATAATCGCCATGAATTCCATAAGTCACAATCTTGCAGGCTGCATGCTCTGTCATCGTATCTACATGTGCATCATCTGCATTGAAGATACCCGTTTTGCACATCGTGAATAATTTGCTTTTCCACATTGCATATTCTTCAAATGTCTTATGTTCATTTGGTCCGATATGATCTCTGGAAAGATTTGAGAAAATACCGTAATCAAAATCAACCCCTGCCACACGGTCAAGCATCAATCCCTGTGAAGACACTTCCATAACAACACTGTCTAAGCCATTGTCGAGCATGTCCTTTAACTTCTTATGCACGATCATGGATTCCGGTGTCGTATTGTTCGCCGGTATGACTTCTTTTCCATCCATGATCTCGATCGTTCCGATCAGTCCGGTCTTGTGTCCTGCACTCATCAGCATCTCACGGATCATATATGTTGTTGTTGTCTTGCCCTTTGTTCCTGTAATGCCGATCACTGTCAGCTTGGACGAAGGATTTCCATAAAAATTGCTGCTGACGATTCCCATCGCATACCGGGTACTTTCAACCTTTACGATCAACACACCCGGAACTGGATTTACATCCTTCTGGACGATCAGACAGACAGCTCCTTTTTCTGTTACATCTTTTATATATTCATGCCCATCAAACTTGGCTCCCACTATACAGAAAAACAATCCCTGTGCTCCAACTTTTCTGGAATCATTATAAATCTCTTTTATCTCAATATCTTCATCTCCGCAGATAACCGAATACTGCAGTCCCTTTAATAATTCGCTTGCTTTCATATGCTGCTCTCCTTTTTAGAAAAGAAAAAGGTTGCGCAAAAATGCAACAACCTCTTTTTTTATTAGTTATCTTCTTCGTCGTCACCGACAATCTTTACTTTGCCGCTGTAAAGCTCATCAACTGCTATGGATAAAGGCTTATTGCTTGCTGTATTTACAAGTGGCTCCTGTCCTGCTATTATCTCTCTTGCGCGCTTAGCAGTTGCAAGCACGATAGAATATCTGCTCTGAACTACCGGATGTTCTCCAGGTTCAACCTCTGAATTTACAACTGCCATTAAGTCTGTGTATGATGGATGTAACATAAAATTATATCCCCTTTCTATATTTTTTCTTACCAGATGCCTTTCAGGTCATCTCTTATTTCTTTTATATAAGCCTGATTATTTGATGTTCTGCATGCATAGCCTACGATCACTGAATTCACCGTCTGTATACATTCTTCCAGATCATCATTGATCACTATGTAGTCATATTTATCCATGTCTGCAGACTCTTCTGTTGCTTTCTTTAAACGCTTCAGAATTACATCCTCTGCTTCCGTTCCTCTGCCCCGCAGTCTGTCGCGCAGGCTGTCAATGCTCGGCGCACTGATAAAGATCAGCAATGCATCAGGGTACTGTTCTTTGATCTTCATAGCACCCATGACTTCTATCTCAAGGATAATATTTTTACCCTGATTCAGACTTTCTTCCACAAATTTTCTTGGTGTACCATAGTAATTCTCAACATATTGTGTCCACTCGATAAATCCGCCATAATCAATCAGATTCTCAAATTCGCTCTTATCCATGAAAAAGTATTCTCTTCCATGTTCTTCTCCGGTCCGTGGACTTCTGGTTGTTGCTGATATCGATAACTCATATCCATAATCAGACACCAGTCTCTTTACAACGGTACCTTTTCCGACTCCGGAAAAACCTGAAATTACAATTAATGAACCTCTGTTTCCCATCTTTGTTTACTCCAAATTCTGTATCTGTTCTCTGACTTTTTCAATGTCCGTCTTTAATTCGATCGCACGGTTTGATACATCCAGTGAGTTTGCCTTGGAAAGGATCGTATTCGCCTCTCTGTTCATCTCCTGCGCAATAAAATCAAGTTTTCTTCCAACACTTCCACCTGCCTCCAGAATCTTTCTGGTGCTGTCAATGTGGCTCTTCAGACGAACCGTTTCCTCATCTACACAGATCTTGTCCGCATATATAACAACCTCGGTTGCAATCCGGTTCTCATCGATTGCTGAGCTATCAATCAGTTCTGAAATCTTGTCGATCAATTTCTGACGATAAGCTGTTATAAGCTCCGGTGATACTTCTTCAATATAATCGACTGCAGCCGTCATATTGTCAAGCTTCTCCAGCAGATTAACCTTCAGGTTCTCACCTTCCACCATTCTTGACTTCACAAACTTATCAGCTGCCTCGTCAAGTGCACCTTGTATCAGGCTCCATAACTCATCTTCATCTACTGTCTGTTCTTCCAGAACAAAAACCTCCGGAAGTCTGCATATAATCGATGGACTGATATCATTTGTAAGATTAAAATCTGCTGCCATCTGATTCATATAGCCAACATATTCCTCTGCCAACTCTTTATTATATTTTACTGAGACATTTGTCTCGGTCAGATCTTCATAAGTGATAAAGACATCTACCTTACCACGTTCTATATACTTCTTTAAATATGCTCTTATAGTTGTTTCAAAAAAACTCAGTTTCTTTGGTGTTTTTACATTGATCTCGCAAAACCTGTGATTAACAGCCTTAATCTCCACAACTATCTTACGGGCTCCGGAAACGACTTCGCTTCGTCCAAAACCTGTCATGCTCTTAATCATAAAAATCACATTCTCCTTAAAACAATGGATACTATATTATACTTCAACCGCCATAAAAAATCAAATATTTTATCTCGTTACTTCTTCTATTCCACGGATCACCGGTTCTGCTATCATTGAATAATTCGTATGATAGATGACAAATCCCGGTTTGGCTCCTGCCGGTTTCTTCAGATTCATCCGTTTTGTATAGTCAATCTCCACCTTTGGATTCTCTCTTCCAGACGAATAATATGCTGCAAGCCTTGCCGCCTCTTCATAAGTCTGATCCGGAAGTTCTTCTGCTCCCTCCATCCGTACGATCACATGCGAGCCCGGCATCTTCTTTGCATGGAACCACATGTCCCCGCCATTTGCAAACTTAAATGTCAGTTCATCATTCTGCAGATTATTCTTGCCGACATATATATGAAAACCATCAGATGATATATAGTGATATGGTTTGCTCTTGCTGGTATGCTTATCCCCTTTTTTGCCATATCTTCCCCTGATATATCCGCTGATCATCAGCTCTTCTTTTACCTGAGCTAACGCATTTTCATCCAGTGTCATATCGATAAATGTCTGAACCGATTGTAGATATTCCAATTCATGTCTGGTCTCAACAGTCAGCTTTTCTAACGCCTCATATGTCCGCTTCTGCTTGTTGTACTTTGCAAAATACCGTTTGGCATTCTCAAGCACCGATATTGTCGGATCGAGTGGAATCTCGATTTCTTCATTTGTGTAATAATTCAATGCACGGAAGCTCTTTGTTCCCTGTTCCACTCCATATCCATAGGTATTGATCAGCTCACCATATACCTTATATTTCTCCCGACCTTCGGTATCCTTCATCTGCTTTAACTGCAGATCATATTTCTTGCTGGCTCTTTCAATCGCAGTTGAGATGATTTTCCGCAGATCTGCTGATTTCTGCCGGATTCTTGTTACCTTACTCTTCTTATAATAATACTCATCTAAAACCTTTGAAATTTCATCCTTATCTTCTACCTGATAATCCTGATACATACTGAGTCTTACTGATGAAAATTCAACCGGAATATACCCATCATATACAATATTCGGCACATAGTTTTCTGTCTTTATATCGGAAACCATTTTCTCAAATTCCTGGTACAGCTTCTCTTTCTGAATATCCGTTAACGCTGCTGTTGACTGTCCGCCATCGATTCCCACACGATAACAAAGCTCATTTGCGATCAGGGGTGAAATACCTGTAACTGAGGTATAAATTGCCTTTGTAACAGTCACTGGCTTTGTATATACCGCAGATGCAAAATAATCCTGATCTGCATCATATGGAGAACGCTTATCACCGGACGGCGGATATACATAAGCTTTACCTGGAAGGACCTCTCTCACCGAGCTTACCAGATGGGATATATGCTTGATACTGTCAATGATCATTCCATCCGCATCCGTGAAGATAATATTACTGTGCTTACCCATGATTTCTATAATAAGCTTCTTTTTGCACAGATCTCCCATCTCATCGAGGTGCTCGATCGTGAATTCCACGATACGTTCAAAGCCCGGCTGGCAGACATCTACGATCCTGCCATTTCCGATATGCTTACGAAGCAGCATACAGAAATTCGGAGCTGTCATCGGATTCTCCTTAGGCCCCTGCAGCAGATAGATCAGAGGCAGACTTGCATCTGCAGATAACAGTAAGCGGTAATTCTCCCTGTTGTTTTTTATAATAATATTCAGTTCATCATTTTCCGGCTGGTAGATCTTATAGATCCTTCCATCCACTAATTTCTTTTTCAGATCACTTACAACATTTGATATTACAACTCCGTCAAAAGCCATATGAAACCACCTTTCCTGCACAGATCCACCTGTTTTCGTACGACCGCAGCCCCAGATCTGTATGTTCTGCGGTAAAAAGGCAGAAAATGTATCGCAACATCTTCTGCCTGATTTTTCATTTATGAAAAATGAGTTTGACCGTTTGTTTTTATAATGAATTGTAAAGATCGTTATAGATCTTTGCTGAATTGTACCAGGAGTAATCCATTCTCATGCCACGCTCCTGAATACCATACCATGCGTCTTTGTTGTTATAATAAACTTCCTTTGCATAGTTGATCGCATCTAACAGCTCATATGCATTATAATTTGCAAATGAGAAACCTGTACCTGTATTCTCAAACTGGTTATATGGTTCTACTGTATCTTTCAGACCACCAGTCTCTCTTACGATCGGAACTGTTCCATAACGAAGTGCCATTAACTGAGTCAGACCACATGGCTCAAATCTGGATGGAACAAGCATAACATCACAACCCGCATACATCTTATGGGATCTTTCATCCGAATAATAAATATTCGCAGAAACCTTTGCAGGATGAATGCCCTGATAATAACGGAACATATCTTCATATCTGCTGTCACCGGTTCCAAGAACGATGAACTGGACACCATCACAACAGATATCATTCATAATGCGATCAACCAGATCAAGTCCCTTCTGGTCTGTCAGTCTGGATATAATACCGATCACAAACTGCTTATCATCCTGTGGAAGTCCACATTCCTTCTGAAGTTCAACCTTGTTGATCTTCTTCAGTTCACGGAAATTGTCGACACTGTAATTCTTGTACACCTGTGAGTCTGTAGCAGGATTCCATACATCGTAATCAATTCCGTTTACAATTCCCCAGAGTGACTGCCATCTTGCACTCAGAAGCCCATCCAAGCCTTCACCGTAATATGGTGTCTGAATCTCTCTGGCATATGTGTTACTTACTGTTGTGATCTTGTCTGCATATACAAGACCACCCTTTAACATACTTGCATCTTTTCTGACTTCCAGCTTATCCGGTGTGAACACATAATCCGGAAGACCGGAATCTGCCTTGAGCGTATCGATATCCCACTTACCCTGGAACTGTAAATTGTGGATTGTCATAACAGACTTCATGCCACTGAAAAACGGATTTCCGGCAAATAACGTTTTCAAGTATACCGGAACCAGACCAGCCTGCCAGTCATGGCAGTGCAGGATATCCGGCTGGAATCCTACTGCCGGCAGAATACATAATGCTGCCTTTGAAAAGAAGCTGAACTTTTCAATATCCCACTTTACATCTCCGTATGGGGTAAATCCATTGAAGTAATATTCATTATCAATAAAATATACTTTTACTCCTTCGTATTCCAGATACATAACCCCGACATAATCATTCTTATATCCGATATCCATATAGAAATGGGTCAGATACTGCATTTTTTCTCTGTATTTATTTGGAATACAAAGATAGTTTGGCATGATAACCCGAACATCATATTCATTTCTGTCAAATATTTTTGGAAGTGTTCCTACAACATCCGCCAGACCACCCGTTTTGATAAATGGTACACACTCTGAAGCAATATAAGCAACTTTCTTCATCTTCTCTTATTTCCTCCCATGGAATAACTCCAAAATAATATTAATTTTATCATATTTATACATATAATTCAATGAATAAAGGTGCTGCATTTTATTGCAATTATAAAATTTGGCTGTGGACTTTTGGTTACTTTTCCATTATGATGAAAATGATCGGTCAACACAGTTTTAAATGGTATCCGGCATACCCGGAAATGACCGTCAATTTTATTTTAATAAGGAGACCAAACATGGCAAAACAGAATGATGATGAATTAGATGATATCGAAATGATGTCACTTGAACTCGACGACGGAACAAACCTCGAATGTGAGATTGTTGCTACCTTTGATGTTGAGGATACCTCTTATATTGCTTTGCTTCCTGTCGAAGCACCGGAAGGTTATGATGATGACGAGGTTCTTGTATACCGTTATATTGAACTTCCAAACGATGAATTCACACTGGAACCAATTGATGATGAAGAAGAATTCGATATGGTTGCTGATGCTTTTGATGAAATTCTGGATGAGATGGAATTCAATTCCATGTCTGAAGATGACTAATCATCTTCAGACACAGTAACCAGATTATTTTTTATCGTATATTCGATACTTAATGTTTTTGTAATCTGATCTTTTTCAAAATACACACAGATTTTTTTATCATCCACAAATGTTATGACACCTTTGCCATATCGTTTGTGGATGATTTTATTTCCAACCTGCAGCATATCATAGTCGATCACCATTTCTGTTACGAACCGGGAAATCTGTCCCGTCTTTCCATACACCACCTTCGGTACATAGATATACAGACCATATCGTGCTCTGGTAACGGCAACATAGAACATTCTCCGTTCTTCCTCCAGTTCCGCATCTGTGACCGATTTCTTATGGGGCGTCATTCCTTCTACTGCATTCATGATAAATACCTGATCAAACTCCAGTCCTTTTGCCCCATGCATCGTCGCAAGTACAACTGCATCCTTTGCGTGTTCCGCTGTTTTCCCCTGTTCCTTCAGTTTTATCCTATATTCATTTAACAGGTTAAACCACTCAATAAAGGAATCGGCACCTCTTGCCATCTCCTGAAATTCATCCGCAATATCCATATACTCCTGTGGATCGATTCCCCTATATGAAGCATATTCCTTCAGATATTCATCATACCCAACCGCTTTCCTGATATAATTAACGGCTGCATATGGTTTTAATTCTGCGATCCTCCTGAAATCCGTTTCCAGGGTTACCAGATTCTGCACTATCCTGTGATTGTCCTTATAGAATTCCTGCATCCGCTCCAGATCTACCGGATCAGTTTCCAGACACTCCCGGCTTATATACCGGTTCGGTCGATTTATGATCCGTAAAAATAATGCCCGTTCTCGGTTTCCAAGTGCTGCCTTAATATAATCAAGGATATTCACAACGACAAAATGGGAAAACAGATCCGGCATATTATCCTTCATCCGGAATGGAATATTATTCTGCATCAGCTTCATTGCAAGTCCGGATGGTTCCGAATTGGTACGATAAAGAATAGCAATATCCAAATATGGGATACCCTGCTGATTCATCTCCCGGATTTTCTGTATGATACCATCTGTTTCCTGCCGCATTCCCTCGACTTCAATCACATGCACACGCTCACACTGACTTTTCTCAAATGCAGACCGGATCTCCTTCTGATACCGCTTCTTATTGTTCTTAATAATACGTCCTGCCGATTCCACGATTGCACTGCTGCATCTGTAATTTATACTTAAGCAGACCATCCGGGTATCCGGGAAATCATCCGGAAAGCCAAGCATGATCCTCGTATCTGCGCCACGGAATCCATAAACAGACTGGTCGTCGTCTCCCACCGCAAATATATTATGTTCTTTTCCTAACAGCAGCTTCACAGTCTGATACTGGATCCTGTTAATATCCTGAAACTCATCAATCAGAATATACCGGAACCTCTGCTGCCACATTCTCCGGATATCCGGTCTATCCCGAAGCAATTCATATGTAAATACGAGCATATCATCAAAATCAATCTTATTATTCGCCCGAAGTACCTCTTCATACTCCCGGTAAGCAATCCGGAAATCTTCCGGCTTCATGTTCATCGAATGATACTGTCCGATCGGTGTCAGTTCACTTTTTACCAGACCGATCTCTGCAATTACATTTTTTGCAAAATCATCCTGTCCATTGTATTCCATATTATGTTTTTCAATAATACTGCGAATGATCTGATATTTCTCCGATTCCAGTATGATATTGCTTCCATTATATCCATAGGCTTGACGTAAGATCATAAAGAATACCGAATGAAAGGTTCCAAAAGTAACACCACTCGAATATCCCATTATTTTCTCAAACCGGCTTTTCATCTCACCTGCTGCTGCCTTGGTAAAAGTGATCACCAGGATCTGACTTCCATTTACCCGACCATGCTCCAACATATATTTCACCCGGTGCGTGATCACCGTCGTTTTTCCACTTCCCGGTCCCGCCAGAACTAGCATTGGCCCTTTTTCATGCCGGATCGCTTCTAATTGTTCCTTACTGAATTGCTGTTTTTCTTCCAATCGTTCTTCCCTTCAACAGAAAAGAGAACAGGACGGATACAACCATCTGTCTGTTCTCTTTCTCTTTCCTGTTATAAAATTCTGCTGTAGTTCTTCTTTATCAGATTATCTACCGCAGCATTTCTTATACTTCTTACCACTACCACAAGGGCATGGATCATTTCTTCCAACCTTTGGAGGCTTTACAAGTGTTCTGGATGTCTTCTCTTTCTTATAGAGTTCATCTCTCTTTTCCTGTGTAAGGATCTTGTCCCATGCAGGTAATGTATATAACCATTCTGCATTGCATCCAACCATATTCATATACAGCTTCTCATAATCAATACCAAGTGTTACTTCTGAATCCTCTGTAACCTCGTCGAGATTATTCGATGTGATCAGACTGTCATCAATTCCATCCAGGAAACCGATCATGGTCTGGATACTTACTTCAAACTTCTCTGCAAGTGCCTTTACTGTTCCTTTTACAGGATCTGCCTTTGGATTTGCAAGAATTATTTCATAAATACCTTTTTCTGCCTGAAAATAATCAAACCAGAACTGCTTTCCTTCTGGTGTTCTGTCATCAAAACCATACGCATAATCGCGCCACTGTGATAATAAACTCATGTTACATACCTCGTTTCAATTTTTAAAACTTTATAGAGTATATCAGATAATCCCTTATTTTTCAACATTATTCTTTTCTGTTTCATCTGACGACACAGCCTGATCTGCCAGTTCTTTTCCTTTTGCTGTAAGCAGCTTTGTGATCAGACTGATTCCATAAAATAATACCGGAACCAGAATGCACAGAAATAATGCCGCTGAAAAATATTCACTGCCTGTTATTCCCAAGATAAATGCCCAGACAACCAGTCCAAGAATCACAAGGACCATAAGAAAGGCTGCTATCCGCTTCATTTTCTCCATTAAAGTTCTTCCTTTATCTTCTTAAAATATTGTTTTATGTTCTGCTCATATCCATTATCCGTCGGTTCATAAAACTGTCTGTCTGCGATCTCATCAGGCAGATACTGCTGCTTTACATAATGATTTGGATAATCGTGTGCATATTTATAACCTGTATGTCCAAGCTTCTTTGCTCCGCCATAATGTGCATCCCGCAGATAGACCGGAACTTGTCCTGTCTGCTCATGTTCCACAACATTTTTTGCAGAAAAGATCGCATTCACGATCGCATTACTCTTTGGAGCGCACGCCACGTAGATCGCCGCATGTGCAAGTATGATCTGAGCCTCCGGCATACCGACCCGCTCTACCGCCTGCGCACATGCTGTTGCAACACAGATTGCATTTGGATCCGCATTTCCAACATCCTCACAGGCACATATCATGATCCGTCTTGCTATAAATGTAATGCTTTCTCCACCGCACAGCATCTTTGCCAGATAAAATACGGCAGCATCCGGATCGGAACCACGCATACTCTTGATAAATGCAGAAATGATATCATAATGATTGTCTCCGTCCTTATCATATCGGAATGCTCTTCTCTGAATACATTCCTCTGCCACCGACAGCGTAATATGAATCTGCCCATCTGCTTCCGGTTCGGAAGAAAGAACTCCAAGCTCTACTGCATTTAGTGCACTTCTGGCATCACCTTCTGACATATCACTTAAGAATTCCACGGCATCATCATCTATACATGCATTAAAGGCTCCCATGCCCTTCTGGTCATAAACAGCCTTTAATATGATCTCTTTTATATTTTCTTTTGACAACGGTTTTAATTCAAAAATATTAGATCTTGAAATTAAAGCCCCATTCACTTCAAAGTAAGGATTCTCTGTCGTTGCTCCGATCAGGATGATCGTTCCATCCTCCACAAATGGAAGCAGATAATCCTGCTGTGATTTATTAAAGCGATGGATCTCATCAATAAAAAGTATGGTTCGTTTTCCATACATTGCCTTCATATTCTTCGCTTCTTCTATGATCTGCTCCATATCCTTCTTACCAGAGGTTGTTGCATTAATCTGCTTGAAATCCGCCTTTGTCGTATGTGCGATCACCATGGCAAGCGTCGTTTTTCCGGTTCCCGGCGGTCCGTAAAAAATCAGCGAGCTAAGCTTATCCGCCTTTATCGCACGATAGAGTAATTTCTCTTTTCCGATAATATGCTCCTGCCCGATCACCTCATCTAGACTCTCAGGTCGCATTCGTTTTGCCAGAGGAGAATCATCATCCTTCTGGTTTTCTCTCATATAATCAAATAAATCCATTCTTATTCATCCTAAATAACATCAAGCTTCTTAAGGATCTCGTTGAATTTCATAATATCAATCGGTTTGCAGATGTAATCATCATAATCATCACTGGCCTGATTGCTGTCAAAGCTGGTTTCATCCAGTGCACTTGTCATAATAACCTTTGACCGTAACATTCTGGATACGCCATGCTTTCTCTCTGCATTTCGAATCGATGCAAGTACCTTATATCCATCGATCTTCGGCATCATGATATCCAGACAGACAAGTTCAAAATTTTCGCCCTTTTCCAAATGATTTACAAATTCATCAACAGCTGCAATTCCATCTGGTGTAATTACAACTTCTCCAAATTTACTTAAATATTTTGATAAAAACTTTGCATTTGCAACATCGTCCTCAGCAATTAATATTCTCATGACAAACTTCCTCCTACTTTAAAATCTAAGCATCTTTTCAATCTGGTTCAGCATCTCTTTTACTTCAACACGAAATGTTTTCTTGGAATATTTGGTTCTTCGTTCTAAAAGGCCCTCTGTAAATATACCGTTAAACATCAATGTCAATTCCCGTGGGGTAAATACCTCCCGAATCTCTCTGTCTGCTATAGCGTCTTCAAACAGCTTACAGACAAATTCATTTCTCTTCAGAATACATTCAGAAATAACCTCTCGTGTCTCACTCAGATGCAATAATTCCTCATAATGCAACATAATCGCACCCATACCGATATAATTATCATAATAGGTTGCATATGTATCTGCATAAAACCGTAACTTATCCATATTCGATCCGGTCTGGTGATCCACGGTCATCTGGATATTCTTATCAAATGCCGCATACTGTACGACCACTTCCGTCAATACTTCATCAATACCCCCGAAGTATTTATAGATCAAAGTTTCGGATATATTTTCCTTACGAGCCAGATTCTTGGTTGTCAGAGCATTCAATCCCAGATCGCCGATTAATTCAACTGCCGATGCAACGATCTTATCCCTTCTTGAAACGTAATTCTCAGCCACACCGTTCTCCTCTCAACACATAAACTTACACCCAATATATACTATATAATTCTATGTCATGCTCTTTCGTTTGTCAATCAAAAAAGCTTCAAATTAATATACGCAGAACACAGTTGTAAACTTCTCTTTTTTTCTTCTGTTTTCAAGGTGCTTTTATGCCTGTGTTTCTGATGAAACACCTGTTTTTATACAGTTACAGTCGTCAGCATATGCTTTTCCCGGTCGTAATAATAAACATTATAAGAAAGGATATCCTGTCGGTGAAGCACACTGTCATTTGCTTCTTTCACAATATCTGCCAGCATCTTTGGCTCCGACACTTTTCCAGCCTCCACAAACATACACTCATGAATACTGGACGGCATAATATAGATACTGTCCCCGGCAAGCTCCGTACACATATCAAGGATTCCCCGGTACAACATAGCTCCGGCTCCGTTTAATCCCATTTCATTTGATATTACATACAGTTCTCCGCACTCGCCCGAAAACTCATCTTCCACAAATGCAGGAAGACAGTTTCTCGCCTTCAGATATGCTGTGATCCGGTCGATCACTGGAGGAAAATATCTTGGAGTATTCCTTTCTGCCAGTTGGTAAAGTGTCTTCGTATCTGTATGCCATCGTTTCAGATCATCCTCTGATACCGTTGATGATGCCATCCCATTCTCACCTTTATGAAAGACACATCGAAATATGATCGCAAGATCATGAAACGGAATATACGGAACATGCTCCAGATATTCTTCATTCATACTTTGATTCACAACCGTATAGATCAGCCGGTTCTTCACCCAGTTAAAATCCATATAGTTCTGAATTTCATTGTCGGACGATACTTTGGTACATCGTTCCGTAAAGATATCCTTTATCCTCAAAACAACAGTATGTATCTCCTCCTTTTGAATATCCTCTCTATAAAAATCGTCAATATATATCGTTGGTGTTATCATGGAATTTCTGTCCCTTATATTGATTCCTGTAAGGATCAACCCGTTATTTTTTACAACTCTGGTAACCGCAACCTCCATATTGTCCGGTTCAAATAAAACCGCCAGCCCATCTCTGACTGTTTCTGTAAATTCATTAAATTTCATTTTATCTCTCCTTCGCAGCTTCTTTGTCTGAAACATTTCGAAAAAATGATAAAATCCGGATTCTATTACTGAAATATTTCTTCCATCATGATAAAGAATTTCCTATGTGCTGTCAACATTTTGCGTGTGTTTATTTGTAACAGCTTGTGCGTTTCTGTAACAGTTTTTCTTCCGAACAAGCAAAAACGGATGTGTATTTCGCATCTTTCTTATCAAAATCTGCAAAAAACACATCCGCTCTTATATTTTTTTATCGATAGATAACAATACTATTATCCGCCTGCTCACAGGCAAAACCAGCCATCCCTATTTATATTCTTTTACATATTTTGACAAAAAACTAACAAATACGTCCATCTCTGCATCCGTTCCGATCGAGATTCTCAGATAATTGTCAATCCTTGGCTTATCAAAATAACGCACATAGATATTATTCTCTTTTGCCGCAGCAAAGATCTCCTTTGCAGGAATACTCTCATGTGTTGCAAATACAAAGTTTGCAGATGATGGCAGACAGGTAAATCCAAGCTCTGCGATCTCTTTCACAAATCTTTCTCTGGTTGCAATGATCTGTCCAACCTTCTCCCTGAAATATGCATCATCATGAATGGATTCTACACCGAGCACAAGAGACGGGCGGTTCATCGTATATGAATTATAGGAGTATTTCACATCATTTAAGGCTTTGATCAGTTCAGGGTTGCTGATCGCATAACCGATTCGAAGTCCCGCCATGGAACGTGATTTTGAAAAGGTTCTGACTACCACAAGATTGTCGTATTTGTCGATCAGCGGAAGTGCTGTTTCTCCTCCAAAATCAATATATGCCTCATCTACGATCACGATCACATCCGGATTGTTCTTTATGATCTCCTCTACATGATCCAACGATTCGTAGATACCGGTCGGTGCGTTTGGATTCGGGAATACGATTCCACCGTTTTCGCCCTTATAATCATCTATCTTCAGACGGAAGTTCTCATCAAGTGGCATCTGCTTATATGGAATCCGGAACAGTTCTGCCCATACATCATAAAAAGAATATGTGATATCCGGGAACAGAATCGGTTTATCCGAATTAAAGAAGGTCAGAAATGACATTGCAAGTACATCATCGGAACCTACACCTACAAATACCTGTGATGCATCCACACCATGATACTCCGCCAGTGCATCCACCAGTGCGCCTGCTGTCGGATCCGGATATAACCGTAACAGATCCTCATTATCCTGAACCGCTTTTACTCTTGGAGACGGTCCATACGGATTCTCATTTGTATTTAATTTGATCACATTTGTATTCTTTGGCTGCTCACCAGGTACATATGGCTCTACCTGACGAATATTATCTCTCCATGATGCCATGATTTATCCTCCATGTTTTCTCTGCTAATCAGCAGGTTATCGTTTTCAGTTGTCTATTCTATCATTTTGCAGGATGAGATACAAGATAAGAATCATCTGACACTTATTTATAAAAGGACTCTCCAGTTATTCTCACATTTTCCCTGCACGATCAGATTTTCATCTCCGATCAACTGGTAATTATCATACCCCATGGTGACATCTGCAATTACATCAACTGCATTTTTTCCAATGCTTTTTTCATTATCCGAATAAAGAATATTATAGTCTTCATCTACCAGATAAGACTGCAGCTCACTCATATCGTCAGATGCGGTAAGGGCATCACTGAGTTCCCTGCTGTAAAATGCTGCGATCAGGATTGCATTTTTATTTAACCGTTTCAGATAATAAAGCCGGTCATAACATTTACTATAGTCAAAAAACCACCCGGATCCTGTTTTTGTATTTTCTGAAAATGCCATTTTCCGCTCCATATTCAAACTGACATACTACAACCTTCGTTCTATGCCGGGGATAGGTACATTCTATATCTGTACTGCCCGGATAGAAATATTATACTCAATTTTTCAGATATGGCATATAAATCCTTTTATAACAGAATGTGTTTTTTCCAAATTCCGGTTTTGTAAAATAAAAATGATATTATAGCTCCAACGGCTGTCGCGATCGGTATAGATATCGCAATTCCTCTTACACCAAGTTCACAAAGGAACGCCAGAACATATGCTAACGGAATACGAACGATAAATGCAGATATCATATTTGTAACCAGCGTAATCCATCCATTTCCAGTTGCAGTTGAAACCGTATTAAATGACATGATAAATGGAAGTCCCACATATTCAAACGAAAAAGCAAAGATATACGGCATACCATAGACTAGAACATCTTCTTTTACGCCAAACAGATGAAATATCTGCTCCGGGAATATGTGCATCATCGTAAACACGACCAAAGACACACCAATACAGAGAACCAGACAACAGTGCATAGTCTTTGATGATCGTTTCACATCTTTCTTGCCCATATTCTGTGCAATCATGGCTGATGCAGCCGAGCTGATCGCTGCTTCCGGAAGAATTGCAAATCCATTAAAGTTATTTACTATTCCTGCTGCAGCCGATGCCGCTACACCACCCGCCCTGTTAATGAATGTAGTCAAGATCAAAAACGAAAAATTTGTACCAACCATTTGAATACTAAGCGGCAATCCGGTACGAAGCAAAGTGTGAAATTCCTCTTTTATAAAATGGAAAGAAGATGGTTTGAAATCAAACATAAAATCATGATGTTTTAAATATATTATACAAAATAACATCGAACAGCCCTGTGCAAATACAGTTGCAGCAGCAGCACCACCGGCTCCTAAATGAAATCCGGCAACCAGTACCAGATCCAGAATAATATTGATCACACACGCAATCATGACAAAGATCATCGGGGTTCGGCTGTCACCAAGTCCACGCATAATTGCACTTAACGCATTATAACCATAAATAAATAATAAGCCCAAAGTGCAAATAAACAAATATTGTTCTGCCTGCGAAAATGCTTCTTCAGGTGTATCAAGTAATCGCAGCAACGGCTGTTTTAATATAACTAACAGTACCATAAATACTGCTGCCATAACTGTCAATGTTATGAGTAATGTACTGATTGCTCCATTGATCTTATCCTTACGCTTTGATCCCAGATAATTTCCAAGCATCACAGTTCCTCCGCCTGACAATCCCGCGGCAAGATTTGTCAGGATCACAAGCACCTGTCCTCCGATATTAGCTGCCGATATGGAATTTGTTCCGCCAAAATGTCCTAAAATGATCAGATCGATCAGGCTGTATAAGGACTGGATCAAATTACTGATAAAAAACGGCACAGCAAACCATACAAGCTGCTTCCAGATATTTCCTTTTGTAAGATCATGTTCAAATGTACTCATGTCTGCATTCACCTCTTTTGTAATTAAAATGGTATATATTCTTTATTAAATCCATGTTTTTACTTCTAATTCATACACTCTAACATATTTATATCGCCAGACTGTATTGCCTGAATATTCTTTTTAATTCGTTCTTCTTCCCAGTCCCACCATCTGATTTCTTTAAGTTTCTGAATTGTTTCTTCATCAAATCGTTTACGGATTGGTTTTGCCGGTACTCCTCCAACTATCGTATATGACGGCACATCTTTTGTTACTACTGCACGAGTGCCTATAATTGCGCCATCACCGATTGTTACACCAGACAAAATAACTGCTTCATATCCAATCCACACATCATTTCCAATTTTTAGCTTATCCTTATTAACAGGATAATGATACAAAACATTATTTTTTCAAAATCAATCGGATCATGTACAAAATCATTGTACATTGTATAATCCCCTACCTCTATATCAGGGGTATTTATTACATTTTTCAGATAAACGATCTGTTTATCGAATGTTCTTGGGAAAATATTATCTTTCATTTTCGGCCTCCTGTTGTCGAAAATATCTGTATAATTCTCGAAATCTCAATAACTGCAACCTTCAGCATCACACCACCGGACATTTTAGTTTGATATATTTTTCTGCATTTCCTGTAGAAAATGATCCATGTGATCTTCCAGAAGCCTTATCACCCGACTCTTGTCATCTACTCCATCATATATGCTGTAAAGCAAAAAAATAGGTCCATAAAAATCAAGTGCTGTCTGTCTGGCTTTTCTTGCATCCCCCAGCATATTCGAGAACAAAGCTTCTATATAAGTTAATGGTCCACCTGCAAGATAATTCTGATATAACTGTGCCATCTGCGGCTCCCTGTACTGTTCCAATGTCAGCATCTTACGGAAACAGGATGAGAATTCTTCTTCTGTCCAGTGAAGAAACTGCACCTTTGTAAACTGCTTAATTTTATTATATGCTGTCTCTTTGTACTCAGCTGTAACCTTTTCCAGATCGCCCTCCGGCATTTCATACCGCTTTACTCTCTCCATATCCAGTTCATTCATTTTGTCAATAATACTGTCCAATATCTCCTGCTTGCTTTTATAATGCTTATACAATGCAGCCTTGGTTACTCCAAGCTTTGAAGCAATATCATTCATGGATGTTCCCATATATCCACTCTGTGCAAATAATTTCAAAGCTTCTTCCAGTATTTTGTCCTTTGTGTTCTTTTCTTTAATCTCCATACTTGTCTCCTAAATCAGCCTCATCAATCGGTTACCTTTTGGTTACTTTATTGTAGTTACCTATCGGTTACTTGTCAACAATTATTATTTAAAAACAGAAAAGCACATCATTAACTGCCTATCAAACTCTTCCACTTCCTGCTCGTCAACCAGATAGCCCTCCGGTGTTGCATATTCCCCTGTAATCCCATCCAGAAACCCTGGTATCAATTCTTTGCACAAGAAGAATGATGCATCTTCCCCCTTGGACAATCCATGATAACTGATACCATACTCGCTTGCCTGTCTGAAACCACTCTTACCATAAAAATCAATATTTCCTTCAAAACATAAAGCTCCAGACATCCGGGACGATATACATTCCAGAAGCTATCCCTTACCAGTTTTTCCACTTGACGATATTCACTTTTTTCTTCTAAACGAATTTCTATATTTTCCTTCACGATATGATTCTCCCCTATTTCAACTCTTGTCCCATGCTGTTCAATGTTAAAACAACTTCTTCTTTTACTTTTTCCTTATCAACTGCTCCATCATAAATGCTGTAATAGAAATACATAATTGCATAAAATCATTAGTTCCATATACATCCTCTTTCAGCCTAAATCTGCACGTTACGTGCTGTCAAAAATTTTTCTCTTATAAAAGAAAATCATAACCACCGGCTTAGCCGGTGGTTTGTTCTAGCCCTATAAGGGCTTGTTACCGGCACTAGGTCTAAAGACCCTTCGAATGGTTCGCCAGCCGCAACATCATTTCACTTGCACAATGTGCTAAGAATATTTACAATATCCTGCTTCAACTGCCCATATGCTACTTTCCTTCTAAATTTTGGTGCGAACACTATATGATACTTACATTCCAACCTCGTATGTGATAAACTATTCATGTCCATTGTGGACTACCTCCTTTGCTTTACTTGGTTGGCGAACCTAAGTAATTATAGCATTGGAGGTTTTTTACTGTAAGCTAAAGCAACTGTTGTCCTCCTGCATAGCAGGGGGGTATTAAAGACTGTTACACAAAAATATGGGGCAACAATCATTATAATTGCTGCCCCGTTTTTTGTTAGTTACGAGTGTTAGTTACCTGTTAGTTGTTTGTTAGTTACACTCACTTTTTCAGGTATTTTCACGTTTCTTTATTCGGCTTATTTCCTAGTTTTTTTAGAACTTACCAGCCTTTGCTGCTTCCTCAACGGAAACGGCTACAGCAACTGTCATACCAACCATAGGGTTGTTACCAGCACCGATCAGACCCATCATTTCTACATGAGCAGGTACGGATGATGAACCAGCGAACTGAGCGTCACTGTGCATACGTCCAAGTGTATCTGTCATACCGTAGGAAGCAGGACCTGCTGCCATGTTATCTGGGTGAAGTGTACGACCTGTACCACCACCTGAAGCAACTGAGAAGTACTTCTTTCCTAACTCGTTACATTCCTTCTTGTAAGTACCAGCTACCGGATGCTGGAAACGAGTTGGGTTTGTTGAGTTACCGGTGATAGATACATCAACACCCTCTTTGTGCATGATAGCAACACCTTCTGGTACAGAGTTCGCACCATAGCAGTTAACCTTTGCACGAAGTCCTTCTGAGTAAGACTTTCTGAATACTTCTTTAACTGTGTTTGTATATGGATCATACTCAGTCTCAACAAATGTGAAACCGTTAATTCTTGAAATAATCTGAGCAGCGTCCTTACCAAGACCGTTTAAGATAACACGGAGTGGCTCTTTACGAACTTTGTTAGCTTTCTCTGCGATACCGATCGCACCTTCTGCTGCCGCGAATGACTCATGTCCTGCTAAGAAACAGAAGCACTTTGTCTCTTCTTCCAGTAACATCTTACCAAGGTTACCATGTCCAAGACCAACCTTACGTGTATCAGCAACTGAACCTGGAATACAGAATGACTGAAGTCCTTCACCGATTGCTGCTGCAGCTTCTGAAGCCTTTCTGCAGTTCTTCTTGATTGCGATTGCTGCACCTACTGTGTATGCCCAGCATGCATTCTCAAAACAAATAGGCTGAATGCTCTTTACCTGATTGTATACGTCTAAACCAGCATCCTTTGTGATCTTCTCTGCCTCTTCGATTGAGGAGATACCGTAGCTGTTTAATACTTCATTGATCTGTTTGATTCTTCTTTCATATGATTCAAATAATGCCATTATATCGTTACCTCCTTCTATTATTTCTCAATCTCTTTGTCTGTACGTGGGTCGATGAGTTTAACTGCATCTGCAACACGTCCATACTGTCCACATGACTTCTCATAAGCTGTGTTAGGGTCATCACCCTTCTTAATGAAATCAGTCATCTTACCAAGGTTAACGAATTTATATCCAATAATCATACCCTCTTCATCAAGAGCGATAGCATTTACATATCCTTCAGCCATCTCAAGGTATCTAGGACCCTTCTTTAATGTACCGTACATAGTACCAACCTGTGAACGAAGTCCCTTACCAAGATCTTCAAGACCAGCACCGATAGCAAGTCCATCCTCTGAGAATGCACTCTGTGAACGACCGTATACGATCTGTAAGAATAACTCTCTCATAGCTGTGTTGATAGCGTCACAAACAAGGTCTGTGTTAAGAGCTTCCATAACTGTAAGTCCCGGAAGGATCTCTGCTGCCATAGCTGCTGAATGAGTCATACCTGAACATCCAACTGTCTCAACTAATGCTTCCTGAATAATTCCTTCCTTAACATTTAATGTCAGCTTGCAGGCACCCTGCTGTGGTGCACACCAGCCAATACCATGTGTAAAGCCTGAAATATCCTTTACTTCTTTTGCCTGTACCCATTTTGCTTCTTCTGGAATTGGAGCACATCCATGATGTACGCCCTGTCCAACTGGGCACATGTTTTCAACTTCCTGTGAATAAATCATTGTGAATCTCCTTTCGAAATATGAAAATCTGCTTAAAGCGGTTATGAATATCTATTCTTTTTTCGTAACCATCAGACATATTTTCTCATAAACCGTCAATTAAGTCTATACCAATTAATAAAAAATATCAATAAGTTTGTCTAAAAATTTGCCATGTTTTTAGATTCATATTATAATTATTTTGGTTTGCTTTTATCTTTTTAGATTTCGGTAAACCAATCCTACATTGTATAAAGAAAAGAGGAATACATATGCGTTTTATAGATCTACATGTCCATACAACTGCTTCGGATGGTTCTTTTACTCCATCTGAAGTGTGCCAGATGGCTCTTGATAAGGGACTTGCCGCTCTGGCGATCACCGACCACGATACGGTTGATGGAGTCCCGGAAGCAATCCGGTTCATGGAAAATCATCAGCCGGCCCCGGATACACAGGATTCTCTCCCTATGGAATTGATTCCCGGTATCGAACTTTCGTGCAACTATGGTTCACGCGAGATCCATATTCTGGGCTTCTATATGGACTATACCAATCCCGGACTTCTTGCTGAATTGAACGCTTTAAAAGATGCACGTTTTAATCGAAATGTGGAAATGTGCAAGCTGTTTCAGCGTGACGGCATCGATATGACCATTGAAAAACTTCAAGAGGGAAATCCGGATACAGTCATTACCCGTGCGCATTTTGCAAGAGTTCTGATTGAGGACGGCATTGTCAAGAACAAGGATCAGGCATTTAAAAAATACCTTGGCGAAAAATGCAAATACTATCTTCCGAAACCGGAGGTCACATGTGAACGTGCTCTCTCGATCATCAACCAATATGGCAAATGTGCAGTTCTCGCACATCCATTACTCTATAAGCTTGGTTATAACCAGATTGAGGAATTACTGGACTATCTGAAACCACTTGGGTTAAAGGGCTTAGAAGCTTATCATTCTTCTAATAATTCCTATGAGAGCGGAAAGCTCCGGGCGATTGCAGACAGACATGACTTGTTTGTCTCCGGCGGTACGGATTTCCACGGTGTGATCAAACCGGACATCTCTCTCGGAACCGGTCGCGGCGGTATGCGGATCACCACAGGAATTCTGGACAATATTAAAGCGCATCTTTTTTGAAGAACAGAAAAAATCTCCATATTCAGATTTTCTACTGAACATGGAGATTTTTCTGTTCTGACATCTTCTTATTTAAAAAGATATTCTTTATTTCTTTTCCTTATCTTCTTCCACTACTGCTGCATTCTTCTTTTCAAGCTCAGCAACTGCATTCTTATGCATTGGAATACGACAGTTCTTGTTATTACCAAACTCAACAATGATAGTTGTGTCATCTACAATATCAAGGATTGTGCCATAGAAACCACTGGTTGTCATAATATTGTCACCCGGTTCCATCTGGTTATGCATTTCTTCTGTCTTAGCCTTCTGCTTCTTCTGTGGACGGATCATCATGAAGTAGATAATTGCAGCAAAGATCAGGATATATACAACGATAAACATTGTGCTGCTACCTGTATTTGCTGGTGTACTACCGCTTAAAACCATTCCTAATGTGTTCATAATATTCTCCTTCTAAACTTCATTTGATGTTAAACTCTCTATCATAGACTTTTTATACGATGCATATGAGCCTTCTTCGATAGCCTGTCTAATCTCTTTCATCATATTATTATAAAAATACAAATTATGCAAGACGCAAAATCTCATACCAAGCATTTCATTTGCCTTTAACAGATGTCTGATATAACCTCTGCTGTAATGCTGACATGCCGGACATCCGCAACCTTCTTCAATCGGTCTGTCATCTGTCTCATATTTTGCATTCTTCAGATTCAGTTTTCCATGTTTTGTGTATACATGTGCATGTCGTCCGTTTCTGGATGGATATACACAGTCAAAGAAATCCACACCACGGTCAACTGCTTCGAGTATATTGATCGGCGTTCCGACACCCATCAGATAAACCGGCTTATTCTCAGGAAGATATGGCACGGTTACATCCAGAATATGATACATTTCCTCCGCTGTCTCTCCAACAGCCAATCCACCAATAGCATACCCCGGCAGATCCAGCTCTGCAATTCTTTTTGCATGGTCAATACGAATATCCTCATATACTGCGCCCTGATTGATTCCGAATAGCATCTGTTCCTTATTGATCGTATCCGGCAGGCTGTTTAAACGTGTCATCTCTGCCTTACAGCGCTCCAGCCAACGATAGGTTCTGGCAACCGAATTCTCCACATAAGAACGTTCCGCCTTTGCAGGTGCACACTCGTCAAACGCCATTGCGATCGTAGATGCAAGATTAGACTGGATCTGCATACTTTCCTCCGGTCCCATGAATATCTTGCGTCCATCTACATGCGAGTTAAATGTAACGCCTTCTTCTTTAATCTTTCGAAGTCCTGCAAGCGAGAACACCTGAAATCCGCCAGAATCCGTAAGAATTGGACGATCCCAATACATAAACTTATGTAAACCGCCCATTTTCTTCACAACCTCATCACCCGGTCTTACATGTAAATGATAGGTGTTTGATAATTCAATCTGACAGCCGATTTCTTTCAGATCTGTCGTAGCAACTGCGCCTTTGATCGCAGCAGCAGTTCCCACATTCATAAATACAGGAGTTTCCACTGTACCATGAACAGTCGTAAAGGTAGCTCTTTTTGCTCTGCCATCTTTACAAATAATTTTATACATAATTACTCATTCTCCTTTAATATTCTTTCTCTATAATGCCCCAGTCTGAACGGAAATGCAACAGTTTCTTCTTATTAATTTTGTTTCTATCCACAATACGATTGAAAACTGTAACATTTGTACCAAATATAATGACTATTTTTTATTTACTCACTCTATTTTTAGTCATATTTACTTGTTTTTTATCAATTTTCATCGTCCTTTACCGAACCTTTACCGAAAAATATTGACTTTTTGTGCAATCTTCCTATAATGATAAACGGAAAAAAAATATTATAAATAAGAAGAGATACTACCATTATGATTTTCAGGTATCTCTCAAGAAGGAGGAAACATGTTAGCATCCATCTTAGCAGTAACCATCTTCCTGGCTATGTTTGTGCTGATCGTTCTTGATAAGATCGAACATTATCTTATAACGCTGGGCTGTGGATTACTCACCATCATCTTTGTCCTTGGTATCTGTCTGCACAGTGGACAGGCTATCATGGAAGTGTTAAACGTTAAAAGCATTTTTACAACCAGCTTCTGGCATACAGTTGGACAAGCATCTGAAGATTCCAGCGGTATCAGCTGGGCGACCATTATTTTTATTGCCGGTATGATGGTCATGGTTGAAGGTATGAAACGTGCAGGTTTCTTTACATGGCTCTGCATGCTGATTGCAAAGCTTGTACGATACAGAATTGTTCCAATTCTGATCACCTTTATGATCCTGTCAGCATTTCTTTCCATGTTCATTGCAAGTATCACGGTTATTCTGTTCCTTGCAGCTGTAACAGTAGAACTCTCACAATTATTAAAATTCAATCCGGTTCCAATGATCTTGGCAGAAGTCTTCTGCTCCAACCTCGGTGGAACTGCTACCGTCTGTGGTGATCCACCAAACATCATCATCGGTACCTCACTTGGATTTTCATTCTTTGATTTTCTGACAAATACCGGTGTGTTTGTTCTTATTTCACTGGTTATTATGATTGTCTATTTTTATCTTGCTTTTCGTAAGGAATTAAAGCAAAATGAAGGTGGGGTTGATACCTCAACAATACCAAGTCCTTCAGAAGCAATTACAGACAAATCCGGATTTATCTTCAGCTGTGTTATTTTCCTGCTTTCTGTTGTTCTGCTTCTTACACAGACACAGACAGGGCTGACAGTTGCTGCGATTGGTGTTATAATAGCTATAATCACACTGATCTGTTCCGGCAGACATGTACTGGAACTTTTAAAGAAGATTGATTACAAGACACTCTTATTCTTTATTGGTTTATTTGTTGTCGTTGGTGGTTTGGAGCAGACCGGTATTCTGGAAGTCATTGCAAAATTCATCAAAAACGTCAGCGGTGGAAATATGTATATCATGGTTGCTATTATCATCTGGCTCTCAGCTATCTGCAGTGCCTTTATCGATAATGTTCCATTTGCTGCTACTATGGTTCCTGTTATCAAAGAACTTGCAGCAGGTAATGGTGGGGTTCTTGCCGTCCTTGCCTATTCATTAGCCATTGGTACAGATATTGGTGGAAATGCAACACCTATCGGTGCTTCCGCAAATGTTGTTGGTACTTCAGTAGCTGCTAAAGCAGGTCATCCGGTCGGATGGGGCGAATATTGTAAGAAGATGGCTCCTGCTACTATTCTTGTTATGATCATTTGTACACTCGGTGTATTTATTCGATATAACAGCGTCTTCTAAGAAACTTACATATTTTTAGGGAGGTTATAAAATATGGACAAACAGGTTATTATCACGATCGGTCGTGAATATGGAAGTGGCGGACATGTAATTGCACAGGACATTGCAAAACGTTTTAATGTCCCATATTACAATCGTAATCTAATTGAAGAAGTTGCAAAACAGAATAATTTTGATACAGATAATATTAAAGACTATGATGAGTCACCTAGAAAATATCTGTTCTCTCGTACCGTTCAGGGATACAGCAATTCTCCGGAAGAGATTCTTGCCGGTCTTCAGTTCGATTTTATAAAAGAAAAGGCAGCATCCGGAGAATCCTTTGTAATTGTTGGCAGATGTGCCGACTATGTATTAAAGGATATGGATTGTGTAGCTTCATTCTTTATTGTCGCTGATGCCGAAGCGAAGTTACAGCGTACTATGGAAACCAAGCAGTTATCCCAACGTGATGCTGAAGCTACGATCAAACGTCATGACCGTAACAGAAAAACATATTACAAGGATCACACTGATATGGAATGGGGCAACAGTAAGAACTATGATATGACGATCAATTCAACCGTCCTGGGCTTCAAAAAGACCGCCGATATCATTGAAGATTTTGTAAAGACAAAATTTGATCTGTAATTCATAATTTACTGACAAAAACAAAGCCGGGTATGAAATATCATATCCGGCTTTCTGCTTTATTCATATCTCTCGTCAATTACACGTTTTGTCTTCTTCTCACTTCTTGGAAGCACCCCAATCTCTACAACCTTAACAAGTGGGGTAAATCCAATCCGACTCTTTACTCTCTCTGCAATACGCTTAGATAACTCTACGAAATCTACGCTTCCATCCGTCTCTACATAGATTCTCATTGTGTCTTTTCCATCCAGATGGGAGATACGAATCTGATATTCACTTGATAATTCAGGGAATTCCTTCAATACTTCTTCAATCTGGCTTGGGAATACATTTACACCCTTGATTTTCATCATATCATCCGTTCTTCCCATAATCACACCTAACCTTGGATGCTTGCATCCACATGGGCACTCTCCCGGAATAATTCTTGAAAGATCATGTGTACGATAACGAATCAGAGGTGCACCCTCTTTTACAAGCGTTGTTATAACAATCTCACCCATTTCGCCATCCGGAACCGGCTCTAATGTTACAGGATCAAGAATCTCGATATAGACATAATCATCCCAGTAATGCATACCGTTGTCATATTTACAGCTGATTCCGATACCCGGTCCATAAATCTCTGTCAAACCATAGATGTCATATAATTCAATTCCCAGTTCCTCTGAGATACGTTTTCTCATCTTTTCGCCCCAGCGTTCAGAACCGATCACACCCTTCTTCAGGCAAATCTTATCTTTGATACCACGTTTCTCGATCTCCTCTGCAAGAAGAAGTGCATAGGAAGACGTCGAACAAAGGACAGTAGATTTCATGTCCTGCATCATCTGAAGCTGTTTATCCGTATTTCCTGGTCCCATAGGTATGACCATAGCACCTAACTTCTCTGCTCCGTTCTGGAAGCCGATTCCTGCCGTCCAGAGTCCATATCCCGGTGTGATCTGAATACGATCCATATTCGTGATACCTGCAAGCTCATAACAACGCTTGAACATGATTGCCCAGTCATCTACATCCTTTGCTGTGTATGGAATAATAACCGGAAGTCCTGTTGTTCCTGATGATGAATGGATACGAACGATCTCACTTTCCGGTGCTGTCATTAAACCAAGTGGATATGCATCTCTCAGGTCTTTTTTTTCTGAAAATGGAAGCTTCTTAAAATCCTCCGGTGTCGAAATTCTTGTAATTCCTGCTTCCTCCAGCTTCTTTCCATAAAAACTTTCAGCCTTAATCAATGCTTCGATCTGTTTATTGACCTGACTGATCTGTAACTCTGAAATCTCCATTATTTATCCTCCAAACTTTCTATTTTATAAAATATTTTTATTGTATATAATCAAGTGCTCTGAAATTCAGCTCATGTAATTTTTCCGGCAATCTTTTTATCAAAGCCTGTTTGATATCTTCTTTTTCAAGTCCAAGCATACCGGTCGAGATTGCGGCTCCCAGCATCAAGACATTTAACACCTTTGCAGACCCAAGAGTTTCACATGCCTGATCTGTATCGATCACCAGAATCTGATTTACCTGTGTCTTCAGATATTCGATCATAGATGCTCCGTTATAACCGGTCTTCGCCAGCGATGCTGTAACCGGCATAACCGCACGATTGCTGACGACTACTGCTCCGTTTTTTTTCAGATAAGGAAGCATCCGCACCGTTTCTCCCGGTTCAAATCCCAGGATCATATCTGCTGTTCCTTTTGCTATCATTGGTGAATACAGATTTTCACCCATTCTTACGTGGCTAAATACGCTTCCTCCGCGCTGTGCCATACCGATCGTTTCCGCACTCATAACCGGGATTCCTTTCTCCATAGCTGCGGCTGCGATCAGCTTGGATGCAAGCACTGTTCCCTGTCCACCGACACCACACAGAATAATATTCTTATTCATTATGCCTGCCCCCTTTCTTCTTGTCCGTCCCCGATTGCATGTACCGGGCAGAGTTGGCTGCACAAAGTACATCCTGTACAGAGACTTTCATCGATACAAACCTTGCCTTCAAATGTGTAAAGTGCCGGACAACCGATCTCTCTGATACATTTCTGGCAACCTATACATGCATCTGTATCTATATGCATACATCTGGACGACTTCGTAATGGCTATACATGGAGATTTGAAAATAATTGCCTTCACACCCGGTTCTGCTGCAACACGCGCAACTGTCTGTACCGCTGCTTCATGCTCAAATGGATTGATCGTCTCTACTGTCTTAAGACCAATTCCCTTTAAGATACCAACAATATCAATCTTATTTACAATATCTCCCATCATCGTATGTCCGGTTCCAGGATGTGGCTGGTGTCCTGTCATAGCCGTCGTGGAATTATCAAGAACGATCAATGTCATATCTGCCTGATTATAAACCGCATTTACGACGCCGGGAATTGCTGACGCGAAGAATGTAGAATCTCCAACAAATGCAAAACATGTCGTATCCGGTTCTGTATGATAAACACCCTGCGCAATTCCAAGCCCTGCGCCCATACACAGACAAGTGTCAACCATATCAAGCGGCATGGCATTTCCAAGTGTATAACATCCGATATCTCCGCAAAAGATTGTCTTCTTTCCCTTCATAGCGCATTTTACATCATAAAAGGAAGCACGATGAGGACAACCTGCACATAATACAGGTGGACGTACTGGAAGCTCCGGCATCTCTGCCAACTCTTCCGACTGATTGTTCTTTTCACCTGCGGTAAGCGCCTTGTACCGGTCTACTGCAATACCCTGATCCAATAAGAACTGTGTGATACTGTCCTTTACACTGTCAATCGTGTTCTCACCTGAGGCTGCTACATGACCGGTCAGCTTACCATAGATCTTTACCGGGAGATGATATTTGCCCGCTATATAGGTAAGCGCACGTTCGATCACCGGATCTAATTCTTCCACACATAAAACCGCATCTAACTGTTCCAGATATTCAACTGCTTTTCGTTCCGGGAACGGAAACGGGGTCGCTACTTTAAATATCGCTATTTTTTCTGCATCGTCTCCCAGGGCTTCCATTGTATATGTATAATTGATTCCACCGGTTGCAATACCAAATCTTGTCTCTGTCTTCCTGCTCACAACATTTCTGTCATATTCAGAAAAGGCATCCCCCAGCTCGACATTTCGCTTTTCAATATTCCGATGTGCCTGAAAGGACAGCTTCGGGAAAATAACCCACCGTTTGGAATCTTTCACAAATCCCTCCGATTCATTCTTTTTGTATTCTGCTGCATCCTTTACTTCAATCGTTGCATATCCATGACACACTCTTGTTGTCGGTCTTAAGAATACAGGTGTTTTATATTTTTCCGAGTACTCAAAAGCCTCCTGTACCATTTCATAAGCTTCCTGTGCCGATGTAGGATCAAAGCATGGAACCTTTGAAAATGCTGCAAATGTCCGCGTATCCTGTTCTGTCTGTGATGAGATTGGCCCCGGATCGTCGGCAACCAGAATCACCATACCGCCTTTTACTCCCACATACTCCAGACTCATCAACGGATCAGATGCCACATTTAATCCGACCTGCTTCATTGTTACCATAACTCTCGCGCCTGAATAAGCAGCACCGGCTGCTACCTCCATGGCAACCTTCTCGTTAACCGACCATTCTACATAACAGTCATTTGTTCTGTTCTTTGCAACCGTCTCAAGTACCTCTGTCGATGGCGTTCCCGGATATCCGGAAATCAAATTTACCCCGGCAGCAATTGCCCCAAGCGCAATTGCTTCATTTCCCATTCGAAATTCCTTATGCATCTTTCTAACTCCTGTAATAATCTTGTGAATGATTTTTATTATAAATCTTTAAAATGAAATTCTTTCTTTCCTGTTGCATAATCATCTACAATCTGTCCACATCCAAACAGTTTGTATTTATAAGTAACAAGCCCTTCCAGACCAACCGGACCTCTTGCGTGGATCTTTCCTGTACTGATTCCAACCTCTGCACCAAAACCATAACGGAAACCATCCGCAAACCTAGTTGAACAATTCTGATAAACTCCGGCAGAATCTACCATCTGCATAAATAATTCTGCAGTTTCCGCATTTTCGGTAATGATACTGTCTGTATGATGGGAACCGTATTTATTGATATGTGCGATCGCATCATTTACCGTATCTACAATCTTAACAGAAACAATCAGATCCAGATATTCTTTGAACTCCTGTTCACCGATTGTCTCTCCGCCAATCAGATCTGTTACTTCCTTTGTTCCACGAAGCGTAATTCCATTTTCCTTTAATGCTTTTGCAAGAACCGGAAGAAATTTTCCAGCTATATCTCTATGGATCAACAAAGTTTCCACTGCATTACATGCTGCTGTATACTGGGTCTTTGCATCGATAATAATCGGAATCGCTTTATTTGGATCATAATCTCTATCTACATAAATATGACAGATTCCATCTGCATGTCCCATAACAGGAATCTTTGTATGATTCATAATATACTGAACGAAACTGTTCGATCCTCTCGGTATCAGAAGGTCAACCGTCTCGTGACACGACAGAAGTTCATCAATCTCACTGTGCTGCTCTGCCTGAAGCATACAATCTGCCGGCAACCCTGCATCTATTATACTATCATGTATAATCTGAAACAGGATACGATTGGTATATGTTGTCTCCCTACCACCCTTTAGTATCGCACAATTTCCACTCTTAATACAAAGAGATGATATCTGAACAAGTGCATCCGGTCTTGCTTCAAAAATAACTCCGATAACACCAATCGGACAGGTGACACGATTCAGAACTAATCCCTCATCCAACTGGCGTTTTAATGTCACCTTTCCTAATGGATCAGGCAGAGCAACTAACTGCTCAATTCCTTTTATAACATCTCTTAGTTTTCCCTCATCAAACTTCAAGCGTTTCATTACTGCCTGTGCAATATGATCTTCTTCTGCCGCTGCCAGATCTCGTTTATTCTCTTCAAAAATCTTTGCCGCATTTGCCCTTAAATTCTCTGCAACCAGTAGAAGTGCTTTATTTCTCTGTTCTACCGAAGAAGCTGCCAGATAAGGTGCTGCCGCTTTCATTTTTATTGTTTCTTCTTTTATTCCCATACCTTTTTCAATAGCTGCCTGCTATTATATTTCCTTTCTATTACAATACATCTGTAATTATTGTTCTTGTTTATCTGATATAATATATCAGATATATACCCTTTTTCGCACTGTTTATGTATGATTCACCATATCTATTTTATAGATTTATGTATGTAATTGCAATAAAAATACACAATCTTTTACCATTATATTAGTTTTTAAATACCATAACAGCCTTCAATATCCGGCTATCTAAGAATAACATGCCGTTGCTTTTTAATTTTTATATTTTACAATCTTTTATGAGGTACAGAATGATTATTTCATATTTCAAATTAATATTTATACACAAAAAAAGAAAGCGTTTTTTGACGCTTTCTTTTTTTAAACTATTTCATGTACCTTCAGAATTTCATACAGAAAGTCTTGCGACTTCATTCTCTCCAA
>ERZ791905.123-NODE-123-length-100375-cov-5.054944_pt1 | contig 100375 bp, 149 predicted proteins | sample MGYA00510147_ERZ791905 | MGnify/ENA primary metagenome ERZ791905 (study PRJEB30046, sample SAMN00792084) | human gut metagenome | study: EMG produced TPA metagenomics assembly of the A metagenome-wide association study of gut microbiota in type 2...
CGACGCTGTGCAACGAGTTGCGCACGGGACGCGGACGCGCGGGAGCGCCTGCTTGCGGTAGCGTGTAAAAATGCAAGTTTGCCGTCGTCAGCAGATGCAAGCGCGGCGGCTGAATCCTGCGAGGCTCCCGCGTATGATGTCGTGGACTGGGCCGCACGCACGGACCACCTGCGCGCGCTGCGAGAATCCGCCCGCGCGTCCGCTGGAATTCCAAGCCCTGAACAGACGGCTCCCGGAAATTCTGGGGACCTACCATCTGAACAGGAAGGCCCGAAAACTCTGGGAGACTGACGGCCTGAACAGGGACGCCGGAAAACTCCGGGGCTGATGGACGGACACCGAAAAACTGAACAGAGCGCCCGGAAAACTTCGGGGTATAGCAGCGCTTGGCGAAAGTCAGGCGCTGCTTTTTCTTTTGCGTTCTCCGAATTTTTTTGCCGATGGGCGGGACAAATTGAAAAATCGCGTAGATATAAAGATAGAAAGAGCCGCGCACGAAGCGCGGCCAATGAAAAGGAGCGAACAAAATGATTATTGATTTGCTTCTTGATCGTAAAGGCGGAAAAGAGTATGCCCCCGGCGATTTTTACACCGGCGTCATGGGCTACCTCGACGTTTTCCCGGAAATCGTGATTCCGATTGCTGAGGCCATGGACAATGGCGAAGAATCCGACGTGCAGCGCGAACTTTGCGCTTACGTTGAAAACGGCGAATATAGCCGCGACATCTGCGACTATATCAAATCTGTGAAATGGCTTGAAAAGGACGCTGAGAAGCTGAATCCGATCTGCGTTGACTGCAAACGACGCGGCGCGACTTGCGACGGCACGACATGCCAAGCGTGGACGGGCTGCGTTTACCGCAAAATATGATACACCAGGCGGCGCGGTTGTGATTAACTTCCGCGCCCTTTTTATGCGCATAATTATTCAATGTTTTCGATGAACCAAGCAAACCAGAAGAACCGAGGAAACCAGAAAAACCAAAAAAACCAAGGAAACAAACGGACGGATCAAAACCGAGAAAACCAAAGAAATCAGGAATCGGGAAAAACCAGCAAAACCAGCAGATCACCGAAACCAGCTAAACCGAGAAAACTAGAGATTTCAGAAGTTGAAAAATTTTCGCAAAAAGCTGGGACAAATCTGAAATATGTGGTAGAATGAAAGATAGAGGAAATAAACGAAAGGATGAACACCATGATTGCACATCTTTACAGAATCCCATCCGGAGCAAGAAACATCCCGGATAAAATCGTCATAAAGGCCAAGTCAAAGGAAAACTTCCCCGGTACTTGGCTCCACACAGAAATCGAACTGCCCGACTTTATGCAAGTTGCAGAAACGGAGTATGGTGACGGGTTCCTTTTCACGCAGGACGAGACGATCACCACGGTTTACATTGAATCGGCGGAACGCTTGGACGGCGACGCTATCAAGGGAACCGTAAGCATTCGAAGCGTAAGCGGGCGCATTCTTGCGCGGTGTGCCGCAAAATGGCAGTAAAGGACGGGGGCAGCATGAAAAAAGCAGAAGAAATGACGGTTGAGGAGATCGTAAAGCGATATGATCTTTGCTGGCTTAATCCAGATAAAATTTGGGCGCGTATACTCCCGAACGAGCCGGCAGCGCGTGCTGAAATTATGGCGAATTTGAGAAATCGGAAACAAGAAATTTTGGCATACTTTGCAGAACGCGATGCAGCTAAGAAACGCGCCGCGCGGGAGTATCAAGAAAAAATCGACGCAATTTCCGGCCTTGCAGAAATTCGAGCCGCGTTGGCAGATCTTGAAGCCTGGAGCGAAGAATTCAATGCAAATATGGAACGCGGAGATTCCGGCGTTGGTCTCCGTCCACGGCCACAATATGACATGGATGCCATGCGCACGAAATATCCACGCGCAGCCGCATTTCTGGAAGCGGAAAAAATGTCGCATTCTCCACACTATGCGAAATCCGCCGCAGGCCGAAAAGCACTTGAGAGTATCGTCAACGGTGGAGACTACGCGCAAGCGCTAAAAGCCGCAAATGCTGAGTGGGACGCATACTTGCAAGAACACGTCTGGGATTGATGGGGGCGAGAAATCGCCCCTTATTTTTTCGATTGAGCGGGACAAGCGGCCGCGTTTCGGTAGATATATAAGCAGAAGCGAATACTTGTGAAGGAGTGATTACAATGTCAAAAGCAAAAAGTCGTGCAATCCCTTATCGTGTTTATAAAAAAATGTTCGCAGACTGCAACGCCTATGACTACCACGACGGGAAGATCACGGTTGACTTCCCCGCTGATTATCTGGCCTCGAAGATGTACACGCCGGAGGGCTGGACCGCAGGATCAAACTACGTTTCAAGCCGAATTGGCCGCACGATTTCAGGGCGCGAGGTTCGGGCAGAGATCGCGGAGCATTCGGACGGCGGCTGCAAGTATTACGACGCCGTTGTGACGGTCGGGAACACGTTCTTCGGCGGTTCTATGCGGACACGGGAATTTATACGTTCGTTCGACGCCGCAATCGCGTGGGCAGTTGAAACAGCCGAAAGTTTTTTGAAATAAGCGCACACAATTACAGCGCCGGAAGAAATTCCGGCGTTTTTTCTTTATCCAGTGCGGGACAAACGCCGATTTCCGGTAGAAGTAAAGATAGAAAGACAAGACAAAACGGAGGTACTTACTCATGACTAACGCAGCAATCATTCTTGACGAATCTATCCGCCTGATGAACGACGGCATTCTCAAAGGCACGGGCCGATTCCTCGACGTGGTAAACGAGGACGGAAGCACCGAAAAACTCGAAATCCCCGAAGAAATCCACACGTTCAACGCTTGGAAGCAGCGTGGCTTCATCGTCCGCAAGGGTGAACACGCTGTCGCGTCTTTCCCAATTTGGAAGTACATTAACGGAAAGCGCAAAGAAGCCGAAGAAGCGCTGGATGGCGACGACGAGGCGCGCGGCTACTGCCGACTGAAACTTTCCCATTTCTTCACGGCGGCGCAGGTGCAGCCGCTGACCGCATGAGTCGATCTGCTGAAATGCCGGGCGAAATTCGCCCGGCGTTTTTCTGTTGTTCGCCTCTGCTGAATCAATTTCTTGCCTACCATAAAAGCAGAAAATTTCTTGATTTTCCGGGACAAATCCGTTTTTCCGGTAGAAGTATAAGTGTAAAGAAAAAACAAAAAACGGAGGCGCAAAAATGAAACACTATTACAAATCCAGCGGCTTGCAGATGTTCTTCACCGGCGCAGCCATCGCAGTCATGTTCATCGTTATCCTGTGTGCGGACTCGCTCATCGAGTTCATTCTGTGAGAGGGGGCAGAAAAAATGGAAAACAAAAAAGCAGCATGGCCGAAGTTCGGCAAATGGGTACACAACGCCCAGGGAGAACCCCACTGCTCCGAATGTGGGGCAGAAGTCAAAGACATCACGCCGTTCTGTGCGCATTGCGGAGCCTGCATGGGCGATATTGACGAATTTGGCGGAAACGATCCCTGGATTAGGGTAGGAGGACAATGTGAAAGCCCGAAGATTGGGCAGCGGGTGATCGCTACGGACGGTGTATTTGTTGGAGAAGTTTATTACACTCACGCAGGAACATACAGTCGCCTTGGGAAACGCACTACACATTGGATGCCATTACCCGGTGTGCCGCAGAGGTAAGAGGAGTCAGCAACATGGAATTTATTGCGAACTACGACGCAAGAAACGTCTTCGGCTGTTTTGAGAACGTCGAGCAGCACGCCCTTGCATTTTCCAAAGAAACAGCCGCGAAACTGTTTGATTCAGGCATGAAGATCTTCCGGGGCGACGCAAGCACGCTGAACGCCCTAAAGATCTGTTTCACTGGTAGCTTGACGATCTGCATATACCGCGAAATCGCAGACATGGACAACGGCGTTTTTCGCGTCCGTATCTGGGACCGTCCGAACAGCTACGATGAAAAAACCATGAGCAGGCAAGCACTCAAAAAAATGGTGCTTTTCAAAATTTCGCAGGAATTTGCAGAGCCTGCCGAGCAGTCGGCGTAACCAGAACAGGAGGAAAAACCATGTTATACAGCGAGATTATCCGTAGCATCGACGAAATTTTAAGTTATTTCAAATTCCACAACAAGAACCTGACAAAAACGCAGATTGAAAAACTGTATGAACTGCAAAACCTGATTCACGAACTTCGCATCACGCAGGAGAGAAATAAATGAAACGAAACCAGTACCGCAAAACCTTTGAATTTTTCAGCACAGAACAGCAAGCCGCCGCATTTGTGGCGGCTCGCAAAAAGCAGCGCCGCAAGGCACACATGACGCCGTGGCAGTCCGCCGACGGCAGAGAAAACAAGTTCATCGTCTGGTACTACATTTGATGGAGGAAAAATCATGCAAGTTTTTGTAGTGGTTCATCATTGGGATACGCCCGACAATGAGGGCGTGGAAGTCCTGGGTGTTTCTTCAACGATAGAGAAAGCCCGTGCGCAGATCGTGGCCGGAGCTGGAGTCATCCGCGCGGAGTACGACGAAGATTTCTGGGACGAGGATATGTCGTGGGACGAACCCATGAGCATTCACCTCGGCCGGTGTGGGCGTGACTATCTGGAACAGGCCACGGTCTACAGCTGGGAAATCTCCGAGCAGGAAGTCGAATGAAAAAGTACCGGCGCAGCGGGACAAATGCCACTGCGCCGGTAGATATATAGGTGTAAAGAAAACCAAGAAAAACAGGAGGCTACATACAATGACGCAACTCGAAATTTTCCGGGAAATCGCCGCTGCCGTGAACGCAGCAGCCGGTTCCAAGAATCACAAAATGACTATCGTAACCGAAAGTGAGTTCGGCGGTGTGTACTTTTTGCACATCAACGCACATTCCGCAGATATCAAGCCTTATGCGCAGTACAAAGACGCGCTGACGATCTACTTCAAAAAGCGCGGTGGCCGCTCAGTCTATGGAATGCGCTTCTATGGTACAAAGCCCGTGGCAATCTTCTCCGGGTGGCAGGATACAACATGGGAGCAGCCCAGAAGCTTCCTTTGCTTTGACAAGAATATGTTCTACGGTCTGGTTGATGGATTCCCGCAGGAGCAGAAGATTGCCGAAGAATCCGAGCGCGTTCACCTGTCCGAGATTCAGCAGAAGGGTAAGGTTTACAAGGTCGTCAGCATGAACCCGGATGACCCGCAGCCTCGTATGATTGTCGAAACGTATGAAACTGCCGAACACTTAAAAAAAGCATTTGAGACTTCCGGCGAGTTCCACAGCACATCGTGCCGGGCGGAATTGCAGGGCGCACCGAAGCTCAAGAACTTCTGCGGTCCCATGTACGACGGCGAGGACAGCCAGGGGCGCGCGGTCATCCGCTACGAAACGCAGGAGGTTTACGACATTCTCAGCGCCTGATTTTAAAAATGGCGGGACAATCCCGCCTTTTCCCGTAGATATAAAACCAGAACAGAAACCGGAGGTGCAACCATGAAATACAGCAAAAAGACGGAACGTAAGCTTCTGGAAATTGCCATGCAGCATATGCCGCCCGTTGCAGATCGTGGAGACTTGAAAACGCGCAACTCAGACAGCGAGGACTTTCTCAATGTTGCTGTTTGGGGACTTCGGGACGCCCTGATGGAAGCATACGAACTCGGCAAGGATGAGAAGGGAGAAAACCGCCATGAAAGATGACTACAGACTCGGCTTTGGGTATCTCGGAAATGGGCTGACGGTATGGAACAGGGCGAAAGAGGTAAATCACGACTATCAGACGGTCGCCCACATATCCTCTAGCGGAGAAACCACCTACTACAAGCAGGATCTTCCGCAGTGTGTCCGGGCGCACATAGAACAAGTTGCACAAGAAGAACGTGACCATAGAAGACTTTGAATCGCACGATTTTAGATAAGAAGGGAGAAAAACCATGTATTACATCATCAACCGAGAAACCGAGAAGCTGGAGCTTCATTTTGATAAATCCGAATACCAGGCGCTTTCTGACGATCAAAAATCCACCATCAAAAGCAACTTCCTCTTTTCAAGATACGGCGGCTGTTGGGTCAGCCGCGCAAAAATCCCGAACCTCTGGCGCGCAGAACAGGTTGCAAAGAGCCTTGGCGCGGAGAATCAGGGAAAGACGGGTGAGTTTCTTTCCTTCGAGGAAAAAATGGAGCGCAAAGCAGCCCGCGCGGAAGAACGAGCCGAGCGCATGGACGCGCGCGCCGATGCAGCAGAGCAACGCGGCGAACAGCTGCAAAAGCCCATCAACGCCAGGCGCGGCGATATTGCGTTCTTCACCCAGCCCAACATCAACACATCCTCCGGGCGTACCTTCACGCGCCAGCGCGAAAAAATGTTTGCCGCCTTTGAGCGCGGCATGGACGAGTTCAAAAAATCGGAATACTACGCCGAACGTGCCGAAGCCGCACGCAGAACAGCAAATCTGGAAAATTCCAAGGATAAGGCATTCTGCGACCGCCGCGTGAAAGATGCACAGAAGAACATCAAGGCCATCCAGAAAAATCTCGACCACTACCATGCCATGCTGGAATGCGACGGAATGGGAGAACAGCAGAAGCGCTTCGATGGTACGCCTATCGAGCGTGCAGAGATCGAGCGCTGGATTGAAGACGCAGAAGAACGTCTGGAATCCGAGATTTCCCGCCTCTGCTGTTATCAGTCCTGCATCGACGAGCAGGGCGGCGTGCAGTTCAGCAAAGAGAACATCAAGCCAGGTTATGTCGTGAAGATCAAGCATTACAACGACTGCACTGTCCTGCGAACCGGCCCGAAAAACATTATCTTTCGCACCCCGAACGGATTCGACTTGACTGCCGCATACGCCGAGATTCTGGAAATCGTCAAAGCAGAGGAAACGATAAAGCCGACTCACCCATTCAAGGTTGGAGAAACATTTGAAGTCGGCGCATATGTTGATGGACATCGTGTCAAACAGGTATGGGAAATTATCAAATCGACCGCAACGACCGTCACGCTGAAAAACCAGACGACAGGCGAGAAAATCCGAAGAACACCGAAAATCCGCTGGACGTGTGAGGGCGACAAGTGGGCGCTCTGCATCGGTGACTACATCGACAGCATGTTCTATCGTTCCATTTGACAAAAAGTTTGCCGGAGGCGGGACAAAGTTCCCGCTTCCGGTAGATACAAAAGCAGAACAGGAAAACCAAGAAAACTGGGAGGTACATAAAATGGGCTGGACTTGGCAGTGTGCGAAATTCTACGATAGAAGGGGCAGCATCGACCGCAAAGCAGAGTGCGACGATCTGTACACATGGAACAATGAAGAAACCGGGGACAAATGCCGCGTTCTGAAATCCGCAATGGTGGGCGCGACGTGGTATGGTGCTTGTGAGAGAAGCAGACCCGGACAGGAACCCTACGTTTTCGCTGGCGTATGCCTGACGAGCGTAGACAGCCGCGAATACTGCAACTTTGGTTACAAGGACATGGATGAATCCATGGGGCCGTGTGAGCGCGACTGCCCAGTATCCATTCTGAATCTGCTTTCCCATCGCGACGATGAATGGGCGTTGGAATGGCGAGAGGATTGCCGGAACAATGCGGCACAAAAGGCTACTGATAGGAAAAACCCGAACAGTCTGCAAAATCTCCCGCTTGGTGCGAAAATCACAGTTCAGAAGCGTGGTCAAAACATCGTGCTCGAAAAAGGAAGAATCAGCAACCGCAAGAATCCGGTATGGATTTCGCGGGCTGAGAATGTGTACTATCCGCTTTCCCACATCAAGCGGTACGGTTATAAGCTCTGCGTTACCGCCTAAATTTCCAAGTCATGTAGAAATTTCAGAATCTATATGTTAGAATGGGATGAGATTGGAGGGATGCCGATGTTCTACAAACCCGGCGAGTACCGGATAAACCAAGAAAACGAATTTATTTCCGCCTCGACTGGATTGCCGCTGAAACCCGGCGATCTGGTGTCGCTGGAGGCTTTCTGTGACGCGAATGATATTTCGCCGATAAAATCCTATGGGGGGAAAATCGTTTCACAGAACCGTGAGGTAGTCGTCGTGAACGGCGCGAAGAAACTGTACAAGTCTGCCGTTGTTCAGATTTGAATCATCTTCGTGAGGTCACGAAATTGATTGCAAGCAGGTCGCAAGTTGGTCGCAAAACTCCATTCAAATATAGGAAAATAGCACGCGAAACGCACGAAAAACACACGCAAGTTGTAAGCAAGTTGTAAGCAAGTTGTAAGCAAGTTACCATTTCCGCGAGGTCACGAAAATGGTTGAAAACCAAGAAAACAAATGAGTATTGGGGCGTGAATACATTGTGTCAAAACCAGAGTTATGAGGAAAAACTAGCGCATTATATGGATTGGGTTAAACCGGGAAAAACGCTGGAAGAAACGGCAATATCCGAATTGGAAAGTCTGATTTCGTATTTTGAAAAGACGTCGCCGACAGAGCGTTTCAACAAGGCAATCCCATATCTTGCGCTCCCATACCTTGCATTGCAAGAGCAGCGAAGGGAAATTGATGATCTTCGGAAAAAGCTCAAAAATAAGCCTGAGTAAACCAAGAAAACCAGAACTGCACGCGTTCGGACGGTTCTGGTTTTTGTTTGGGTATGTAGGAAAACTGCGGATTTCATGAAGAAGTGTAAGTAGAAACATTCCGTCAGAACTTACAAATTTCGACGGAAACGATTGAAAAACTGGAATGGTATGGTAGGATAAACTAGGGAGAATTTAAGGAGGGATTTGCAATGGCTCTAATCAAATGCCCTGAATGTGGGCGAGAAGTAAGTGACAAGGCGCTTTCATGCCCTAATTGTGGATATCCAATTTCGCAAGATCCACTTGAATGGGCTATGGATTTTGAAACTTCGCCATCGGTTCAAGCCAGCGAGCCGAAGAAGGAACAACCGGTGAGTGAAGCCGCCATTCCGTCAGGTGGAAGAAACTATAAAACATCCGCAAAAAAGAAAGACCATATGCCTGTAATCGTCATTGGGGTTCTTGCAACAGCGTTAATTACCATCTGGATTATAAATGGCGTGACAAGTGGCAGACCAAAATCATCATCTGAATCAAGCAGAACTTCAAGTACAAGTAGTTCGTCCACGAGTTATTCAGGCTATAGTGGGAGCAGTTCGTCACAGTCTAGCTCGTCCAAGTATTCTTCCGATGAAATCATGGCAGGCGTGTATACTCTTGCTGAGAAATGCGTGAAGAACCACCTGAAATCCCCTTCCAGTGCGAAGTTTTGCAGTATGTCTGACTGCGAATTCCAAAAAGGTGAAGACGGCGTATACATGATGGCAGGAACCGTTGAATCGGAAAACAGCTACGGAGCCATGCTGAAAGAAACTTGGGGAATCATGGCAAAGGTGGACGGGGATAAAGTGTCGCTGGTCATGGTTCAGATTGGCGATCAGGTTTATTTCGACTAACATAGAAGGGAGCAAATCAAATGAAAAACATCAGAGCTTTTGTTATGGGTTTTCTTTTTGCCGTACTCGTCATTGCTTTTTCCATCGGAGCCGTTGCTGTTTCAATGGGTGAAATAAGTATAGACTTCCCCGAATTTAGCGTAACAGGAAAGATTAGCTTTAAATCGCCAAACGTCGAAGTAGACGGAAAAACAATCGTTTGGCAGGGAGGGTCTTATCCTCTTGGGAATGGGTGTAAGGCTCCTTCTGGTTTGGTTTATATTGACAGCACTGGCGGAAGGACAACATATCTTCCGATTAGAAAGGTTAGCGAAGCACTTGACGTTAGCATTGATTGGGACGGAGTGAACAACGCCGTTCTTATAACTAGCGGAAATTCTGACGTTCAATCGGATAATAATAATTTCCAAGCAGGAGAAGAGATCAGCGAAACTTATGACCTTTCAACTGTTGACGGACTGGCCTCTTACATAAATCAAGAGATGGGAACCATCTCTACCCCGTTTGGCGATTTTAAAGCTAAAGTCACAATTTCAGAAAACACTTCATCAATGTTCCCGCAGGATTATGAAGTGAGGACCGAATGCTACTTCCCGTGGTATGATCTCAAGTATTCAATCAAATACACAGATGAGCAAAAAGAAGAAGCAATTTCAACGCTGCGTGCTTATCAGGTAGATGTATATGACTTGGTTTCTCAGTACCTTCCAGACAAAAAGTTAATGGGCGGATATTATCTTGGATATTACAAGTATCCGAATACACAGGTTGGGTATAAGTCAACAAGGGTGTTCTATTGGAGAAACTTCACAGACGGAATCACGGTAGAATATCCAGATACGTCCATAACATATTTTCACTTCTACAATATTTTCGATGACTATGTGTTTGACTGAAAGAGAGCCGCCTATACGGGCGGCTTTTCTTTTGTACGCTATATGTATTATTCGACGCTTTGCGACGCGTTTCGACCGCACATGTGTGTTATCGTGGAAATACAGTAAATATTAAGCATTCCGGGACAAATCACATATTTCGTGTAGATAGAAAAATAGAAGAACTTTCTTGAATCGCAAATTTAGTGTTGACTTTAGTAGCCATAATAGCTATAATAGTCAACGAAAGGAGGGCAAAGATGATTAGGAGTATAAACTTCTCCGATGATTTGTACGAACGCTTGCAGAAAATCGCAAAGGAAAAGGAAATTTCCGTTTCCTCACTTATCAAGATGGCCTGCAAAGAATATGTTGTTCGTGAAGAATGCAAGCAGGAGCATCGGCAAGAAGAAAAGCAATAAAAGAAGAGCAACCGTAGGCTAGTTTGGCGACCAACTACGATTGCTCCGTTAGACAATCACGCAATTTCTTGCGCAATCTCTGTATCTATATTACAGGATGGCCCGTGAAATTGCAAGTGTAACTTTGCTTTTCACGGGGATTTTTATACCCTTTTTCAGGTAGACATAACAATGTAAAAAAACATTTGCACCGCTTGTTATGATGAGGGTAGAGGGAAATTCCCAGAACAACGATCAAAGGGGTGTATAATTTGAACAAGTTACAAATCATCAACAAAAACGGCGTGGAAGTCGTAGACAGCCGCGAAGTCGCGGAAATGATTGGCAAAGATCATCGGCATCTCATCAGGGACATCCGAGGATATGCTGAAATTCTCGGAAAAACCATTGAGCCCAATTTTGGGCTCAATGACTTCTTCATTGAATCCAGCTACAAAGACAGCATTGGTCGAACGCTCCCGTGCTACCTTCTGACCAAAAAAGGCTGCGACATGGTAGCGAACAAGATGACCGGTGAAAAAGGTGTTCTGTTCACTGCGGCATACGTCACAGCATTCGAGGAAATGCGCGAAAAACTTTCCGCGCCCAAAGCCATGAGCACGGCGCAGCTTTTCGCCATGCAGGTGCAGATCAACTTGGAGCAGGAGCAGCGTATGAAAGCGCTGGAAGAAAAAACGCAGGCCACGCAGGAAACCGTGCAGGAAGCATTTTCTGCGCTATCCTACCCTACCGTCAGTCGCGATCATTGGCAGGATGAAACGCGCCAGAAAATCCGCCGGGTCTGTTTTGAAAACGGCCTGAACTATCAGCAGTTCACCGCGCAGACCTATGACGAGTTGGAAGCGGACGCGCGTGTAAAGCTCGAAACCCGCGTGAATAATCAGCGGGAGCGGATGAAAGCAGGCGGCGCGAAGTCCACCGAAATTCAGGCGGTAAACAAGCTGACTGTTATTGCAGCCGATCCGAAGCTCCGAGCGATCTACTCCGCAATCATTCAGCGCCATTCGGCGCAGTTCTTAACCGAAAGACTTTCTAACATGTGAGAGGAGAAAATACCATGGAAAACGAATTCAGAGAACTTCTTGGAAAAGTCGATGACATGGACGAATTTGTCCGGTTCATGATGTTCTGTTTCAAACGGCTGAATCTCGGCGAAGATGTGCCGGAGATTTGGGCGGCGTGGTGCAGTGAGAAGAATCAAGCAGTCTTTCCGATAAACTGAACGAAAAAGTAGTTTCTCGGTGGCTTCACAAACATCAATCATCAGGAAAAATTCAGGGGAGAAAATCAAAATGACAAAGAAACAGCCCACAAGCCCCTGCCTTTAGGCATGGGGTAAAGGGCTGCAAGTCTACTTATTGTTGGAGATGAAACATGGAATATTCCTACAAATTTAGGCTGTGCCCAAATGCGGCTCAGAGAAACTTAATACAGCGCACTTTCGGCTGTGCTCGATTTGTGTATAACCACTTTCTTTCTGAACGCATTGCGCAGTATCGAGAAACTGGGAAATCTCCTACACGATTTCAGCAGGATAAGGAACTCACTGTACTCAAGCAGAAACTCGGATGGCTGCAAGAGCCAGATAAATGCGCCTTGCAAAATGCTGTGAGGAATTTAGACGCCGCATATAAGAACTTTTTTCGCCGAGTAAAGAACGGCGAGAAGCCCGGTTTTCCAAAGTTCAAAAGCAAGCGCAACCACAGACAGAGCTATAAGTCAAATGGTAGCATCAGAGTTTTTGACAATGCAGTTCAACTGCCGAAACTGGGAAAAGTCAAATGCCGTATCAATCGAAAGGTTGAGGGTAGAATCCTCTCTGCCACAGTATCACAGAATCCAAGCGGCAAATATTTCGTATCACTCTGCTGCACTGACGTTGAAATCGAGCCATTGCCGAAGACCGGTGCTGTGATCGGCGTTGATATGGGACTGAAAGCGTTCGCAATCACGTCCGAAGGGATGGAATACCAGAACCAGCGCTATTTAGCCAAGAACCAGAAGAAACTTGCCAGATTGCAACGGCAACTCTCCCGAAAATCAAAGGGGAGTAACCGGCGCGAAAAAGCGAGGATTCAGGTGGCACGGCTGCATGAGCATATCACAAACCAGCGCAGCGACATGATGCACAAGCTGTCAACACAGCTCATTCGTGAGAATGATGTGATCTGCATCGAAGACTTAGAACCGAAGAACATGGTCAAGAACCATAATCTAGCGAAGTCTATCAACGACGCAGCGTGGGGCGAGTTTCGACGGCAGTTAGAATACAAAGCCGCGTGGTATGAAAAGCAGGTCATACCGATAGACCGGTTCTTCCCTTCTAGCCAGCTGTGCTCCTGCTGCGGGTATCGGAATACCAGAACAAAGAATCTGGCAGTGAGGGAATGGATGTGTCCGGAATGTGGGACGCACCATGACCGGGATATAAATGCTGCAAAGAACATTTTAAGCGAGGGCCTGCGCTTGTTGGCCTAGCCAAAACATACGGTAGGGCGGGACACGCCCGAACCTATACGCTCGTGGAGACTATGTAAGACGCAACTACGGCGCGGCAGTCGGCGAAACGAGAATCCTCCGGATTTAGCCGTGGGGAGTGTCACAAACACAGATATTCGGTAGATAGCAAACCGTAGAAATACGCAGAAATAGAAAGAGAAAGGACGTAAAATTCAATGAAAAGCAAAAAATCAACCGATCTGGTCTATGTGCCGGAACTCACCCCAGAAGATGTTTTCAGCCATCTGGTTAATCACCACGCAGACGTTGTGCGCGCCAGAAACGCACAGCGGGCCTACAAACGGTATTTGGAACGCAAACACCGCTGTATTGCCTCTATCGTGATCGTCGTATCATCGCTTGCCGCAGCCGCCACGCTGCTCATCACGAGCGGTGTGCTTGCGACGGTTTGAACGGAGGTGTGCGGTTGTACACGTTGTACGACAACTATTCCGACTTCCCCGCTCTGATTGGCACATTTGAGAGTGTCGATCAGGCGCGGGAGGCCGCGCAGAAAATGGATGAGGCAACGGGCGGGAAGTTCTTTCCGAGGCTCGTCAAAGATGGAAAGGTCATTCAAGATTGGGGGTATTGAGGAATGACATATGCGACACTTTCAACCATCGCTTCTCTGCTTGAGAAAGAGAAAAACATCCGGGAAAAGGAATGCGAGCTCCTGCGCGAGAAACTGAATTCTGCGCGTGACACAGCGGACTTTTCTCCGGAAGATAGCGAGCTTTCTCGTGAAGTAGAGTTTACCAAAGCCTTATACGAAAAGGCCAGAAAAGGGCTTCTCAACCATGAACGCGCTTGTGAGGACTTTCTTGAGCATGATTTTCGATAGGAAATTTATTTGGAAGTGGGACAAATCCATTTTTTCGGTAGAAACATAGGTGTAAGACAAAACACCATACAGGAGGCCAAAAACAATGAAGAAAGTCAAGGAATTATGGAACGAGTTCGGCGATGTGCCGATGAACCCAGAAACAGAGTGCATCGAGGAAGCATGGCGCGGGTTCCCAGCCGGAACAAATCGGGAGGAAATTTGGCACTGGTTTGAGGAAACGTTCGACGTTCGCGTCGCTGGTCTGATGTACGGAGGTATCTGAAATGGGACAGCGTTCACAGATCTATGTCCGCGCGTCCGGGCAGCTCATCGTTGCAAACTACTATCAATGGAACTATGCCGAGCGAATGATTTCGCGTGCTAGATACGGCATTGAGTACATCGATTCGGTCAAGGACTACAGCAACTGGATTTTTCTCCGCGACGTGAACGTCGAACATTTGGGCCGCATCCTGGACGTAAACTTCGACCTCAAGGACTACCAGATTTCGAGCAAGATCATCGAAGAATGGAAGGACGTTTTTCCAGACAAGCCTTTCAATGATGTTGTGTTTGACTGGCAGGACAACAACGACGGCCAGCTGTTCATCGACTTCACGAAAGACGGAAAGATCTCTTATGCGTTCCGGAAGACGGAAGACATGGCGTGCGAAACTCCGATGTCCGCTGCTGAGTACATGGAATGGGATCGTCGGAACTGGCTGGATTGCGAGTCCATGACGAAGGCTGAGAAAGCCACCTGCCGCCGCAACATTGCAGCTATCGATAAGATGGCCAGACTTATGACCGCAGAGGAATTGAAAGAGTTCGTCCATCATGACTACGGGTACAAATCCGTTCAGGAGGCAGACTGACATGACCTTTAGAGATTTCTGTACAGGCTTCCGCGATTACTGGCCTAACTTCGTTGCAAAGCACTGGAACTTCTCACAGTGTAGAAACGGATACAGTGCCGGGTACACGCCGAAATATCCAGAAAAGACAGCAGCGGATTTCGACGTATTTTATAACACTTGCGACGGCTCATGGACACTCTACGCTGAAACAGCGTGCGTCCCGATTATAAGAAGATTTGAATCCTTCGACAAACTTGCGAAGCAGGCTTGTGAACCCGCAAAATGCCCGTAAGTTCCCGCAAGATACCCGCAAAAAAACGTAGATTTTCCGGGACAGATCCGGAATCCCGGTAGAACAGTAAATGTAAGCAATCACACAAACAACAATTATTTTATGGAGGTAAAAACAATGGCAAAGGCAACTAAGGAAGCACAGGAGACCAAGGCGATCAGACGGTACATCAAGCTCACGTTCATTGAGCCGGTGCTGGGCACCTGGCCGAGTAACGAGAATGTGGCGCGTGACTTCATCGCGTCCAAGTCTCCGGACGCAAACACAATCGAAGATGAGGTTGCAGCGATTGGTGCGGAAGCTGTGGCTGATAAGGCAATGACGGTATTCCCTCGTGTCGATGGCAATCCCGTATTCTGGGATTACCAGATTAAAGGCTTTTTCAAAGATACTTGCAGTGCACTCGCCCGTGCCAAGTACACAAAGTCCAGCGGCCTGAAAGCATTCAAGAAGGTCATCGACGGTATGATCTTCCCCTTCCCCCGTGCAATTTCCATCAACGTCAACGGAGAAATCGGCGAATGCCAGCGTCCACTCCGTGCGCAGACCGCACAGGGTGAGCGCGTGAGCCTCGCAAACTCCGAAGAAATCCCGGCTGGAAGCACGATTCAGTTCGGCGTAACACTCGCAGACCCGGCGCACGAAGCACTGCTGATGGAGTGGCTCGACAATGGATTCTTCCGTGGCCTCGGTCAGTGGCGTAACTCTGGCAAGGGCCGTTTCGTCTACAAGATGCTCGACGAGGAAGGCAACAACCTCGGCGGAACGGCAGAGAAATTCGGTTACATGATGCAGGAGGCGAACTTCTTCCCGGAGGAAAAGGCGGGCTGATAGGCCCGCCGAACGGGGCGACGGAAATGCGTTGTTTGGCGCGGCCTTGATTGGCATCGCAAAGGACCAGCACTGACCAGAAATGCTCAGCACAGCAAAGGATAAGCGAAGTGATGCAACGCCAGGTGGAGTGGGGCTAGGCATAGCAGCGGAGAGGTGGAGCGCCGCACAGTCAAGAACTGCATAGGCCCGGCTGAGTTCTGTTTTGGGACGTGAAAAGCGGCGAAGGATTTGCGGGGCGATGCGTATCTCAGCAACGCAAAGGAAAAGCGGAGATTGGCGTAGCGCTGAAATGGAGCGGCTGGGAGATGTTTTGCATAGTGAAGGCGAGGTATTGAGAAACAGTGACACGCGATGGCACGCGCAGCAAAGGAACAGCATAGAGGTGAAAAGCATAGTAGCGGAGGAGCAGAGGCAAGCAATGTTCAGCAAAGCATCGGCGGGGCGTTGCGCAGAGGGGCATGGCAAAGGAATGGCAAAGTAAAGAGTCGCCGCGCACAGAAACGCAAGGGCGATGCGGGGGTTGGTGACGTGTAGCAAAGGCAACGGGGCGAAGGGACTTGAGCAGAATGGCAAAGGAATAGCTGCGTGCGGAACTGAATGGACGCGCACAGAAACGCAAGGGCGAGGCGGCGGGCTGCTTCGAGACGTGCAGCAAAGGCATTGCTTGGGATGGTTACGCGTAGCAAAGGAAGAGCAAAGTATGGCAAGGCATAGATAGCAACGGAAACGCGAAGCGCTGTCTTGCGTTGGAATGGAATGGAATTGAGTGGCACGGCATGGCACTGCAACGGAAGTGTATCGACCTGATAATCATAGCGACGGCAAAGGATAGTTGAGAACACCGTTGAAATGAAATGGAAGTGTATCGCGCAGTCAAGCAGAGCGACGGATTAGTTGAGCAACGGGTAGCCATGGAACAGCGGAGCGGAGTTAAGCAGAACTAGGAAAAGGCAAGGTGAAGTCTTGCGCTGGGCTGCTTCACAAGGCACGGCAGCGGTTGGAGCAGCAAAGGCATAGTATCGATTTGGTCTGCGACGGCTGGGCGGCGATACGGATTGAGTCGTTACGCGGTGAAACGGCATGTCAAGTCATGGAAGTGTTTTGAGTTGTGCAGCATTGGAGTGGTGCAGGTTGGCTACGTCAAGCAGCGAAATGTAAGGGAGAAGCATTGCTGTGAGGTGCGATGAAAAGGATATGCGTTGCGAAGAAATGCGGGGCAAAGCAAAGGAGAAGCGCAGCGACGCGCAGCGAAGAAATTCAAAGGAAAAGCAAAGGAGATGCGGGTTGACATAAGAATGTAAAAAAACATTTGCCCCTAGGAGTATAATGAAAAATGTAAGGAGGATTTCATATGGGATTTCCAAGCGCCTATGAAAAATTCCGGTCAGCAATGATTGCATACGAAGAAAACCTTCGAGCGATAGGCCGTTCTGAAACAACAATTCAAAACGAAGAGTTTGTGTTCAAAATGTTTTCCGATTTCATGTTGGAAAACAAATTGTGGGACAGACGCGAAGAAAGCTTCACGGACATTCAAGCATGGCGAGATCAGCTGCGCAGGGATGGCAAGAAGCCGACTACAATCAGGCAATACCTGACGGTTCTTTCCGCACTCTACAATTTCGCTTCTTCTGAGGAGTTGGGCGAAAACCGATGGTATGACAGAAACCCAGTTTCAAAACTCCTGATGCCAGACACAAGGAAATTGGAGAAACGCCCGTATGACCAGCTTCTGACCGACGAACAGGTTTTGCTGCTATGGAGGAATAATCCACCGAAAGGACTCAAGCGTCCATATCTCTGGCCGAGAAACTATGCCATTGTTATTTTGCTCCTGACAACAGAAATCAGGAACAGTGAACTTCTGGCGCTAACTCCGAACGATCTCGATTGGGAAAACGCAGAGTTGACCGTCGAACACGGAAAAGGAGACAAATTCCGTCAAGTGGACTTTCCTATCATCGCCCAGACTGCCATCCGTATGTATCTGAACAGCGGAATCCGACCAGTGACTGTCGATAGCGCAGATCCGCTTTTTGGGACAGAGGCAACATTCAAATTCAAAGGAGACAACAAAGGCGAAGAATGGCACGCAGGGACTCGGCAATGGCTGTCAGACGTCGTTCGGAGGCATGTAAAGGCTGTCACTGGTGTAGACATGATTCGTTCCCACGATCTGCGGCATGTCGGAGCAAGGCTCGATCTGAACAGTGGAATGACCTTCGAGGAACTGCAAGCAAAGCTTGGACACGAGTCGGTGTCTACGACGCAAGTTTATTCTGGAAAACTGACGAGTCGAAAAAACAGACGCTTAACAAAAGTAGTGCAGGAGGAAAAAGAACGTCAGGCGCGGAGAAACATTGACAAATTGGAGGCTGCCGGCGATGATTTTTTCGGAACACTCCGGTTGAAACAAATACCACAGCCGGGAATAGCGTGATAAAAACCAAGAAAACTAAAGACTCTGGGAGCAAGAATGTCGGGAAGAAAAACCAAGAAAACTAGAGTTATCCGGGCTTGAAACAAGCCTGGATACATGGTGGAACAATGGCGCACTGGTTGGTTCATAATCCACTCGGTATCGGTTCAAATCCGATTTCCACCACAATGCCGCAGTTTTTTCGATTTTTCTGCGGCACGGCATATGGCCTCCTTTCTAATGAAGAAAAGCGTCACCCATGTAAGCGCAGGCGCTCGCCGGAACATTTTAGAGATTCCGGTGCTCCAAGCTGGGAAGCTTGGCTATGGGAAATATGTGCGTGTAGTTTAATGGCAGAACCTCAGACTTCCAATCTGATGGTGGGAGTTCGATTCTCCTCACGCACTCCACATGGGCATTACGGCGGGCCCAGGGAAAGTTTTGAAGTTCCAAAGGCTTGGTGAAATGATATATCCGGCCATCCGCTCAATCTGTAGGTAGTGCAAGTACGACAGATTGCGAATTTAATTAGCTGGCTCCGGCTTAGTGTGTGAAAAAACGGATGCGACCGATGCACCGGCGCAGGGCTGAAAAGTTCCGTGGTCAATCCCCTCTTGGCTTCCAGACGGCTCGCTGTGAGGCGTGAAAGATGGAAGGAAAACTGGTGTGGCGACGCAGACCAACGGCGCAATGCCGCGTCTAGGCGTTGAGTAATGGCGGCTCTGGAGCCAAGAGTGGATGACTGTGAAAATGAGGGAAGTGAGTAAAAACGATGTGTGAAAACAATACCGCGTACTGCATCAGGTGCGGTAAGACGACAGAGTATTCGATAAGGCTTCAGCGCGTGAGGGTGAATGTTTGTGGGGTGCGTTTCAGCTATATTGAGAATAGACCCTGTTGTATAAGTTGCGGAGAAGAAGTCTACGTTCCAAAACTTGAAGACCGAAATTCTACTGCTAGGAAGTTTGCGTTCAACCAATCGATGGAAAAGATCAGAAACAAATTTGATTCAAATGGAGGTAAAACATGAGCCTTGAGATTCGTTACTTAACCAACGGCACAAAAAACGTCTACGTTGTTGTAGACAGTGCATCGCGCCCGGTTTCTGTCAACTACTACGACACGCGGGATGAGATTCCGGTTCAGATCCGGCACTATGCGCCGGAAGGAAAGCCGATGTTTGTCGGTCCTGACGGAGCGCGGCTTCTTTTCGCAATGAAGGTGCTGTATCCAGAGCTAATGTGCGAATACTGCGGAAAGCCCGGATATTCAGGTGCTGTTTGCATATTTGAATCGTGCGTCGAGCCGTGGAAAACGTGCAAGTACAGGTACACGGGGTCAGGAGCATGAACGATATCAGGTCGGTTGATTTCAGCGACGCGCAGCTTAAATCGCTCCTGTTTGAGGTGTACAGTGCAGGATTTGAAGCCGGATATTCCCGATGTACAGACATACACACTGGTTTCAGCACATGGTATCGTAATGTAATTCAGAAAGACAATCTGCCAGTCTATGCGGCGCTTGACAGCACTAACAAGGACGTGCAGAATGCGATGGATAGCGTCTTCTGTATCAATCAGATTCTGTATTCTGGCCGCTATGAGTCCATCCGGCCGCAGCTTGAATTTGCAGAAAAAGTATTGAAAGATTTCATCGCCGAAAGGCGTTGAGATACCATCCGAGTTTGGCTAGTTCGCACAAGCGTTCCGCTGTGTAGAAAATCGGAACCCATGAAAGTCCTCGTTGCGCTGGTACGCCAAACACAACAGCGCGGGCAAAAATCGTTGGTGAAAATCGCGCGTAACACGCAACGTTGACTGCTGTTCAATAATTCGGGAAACAGACAAAGAGCAGGCTTGGTTAAAGGCTCATGGTGCGGTGACGAAACCAATTCCGCGCAATATAGGGTGGCGGTCATCCTTGGAGGTGCAGCGGGGTCCGAGTCCCCAAACGGTCAGGTTCGACTCCTGATCGTGCATGGTGCAAAACCTCCAGCCAATACGGCAGATGAATTCGAGCGGCCTCGGAGCCTGTCTTGAAAACAGTGCGCGGTGAAAGCCGTGGGGATCGACACCTCCATCTGCCGCCAATATGGAGCCGTAGCGCAGTTGGTAGCGCGCCTGATTTGGGATCAGGAGGCCACCAGTTCGAGTCTGGTCGGTTCCACCACGTCCAGTGACCTGGCGAAGTACAAGCCTGAACGGGTCTGCCGTAGATAGGTCACAACAGGCAGACGGAAGCGTGTACCCACGGGGGCTAACCGCAAGCAGCCGACACGTAGCGGTGACAGCTGGAGAGACAGCACTATACGGATGCGTGGCCGAATGGAAAAGGCAGCAAGGGTATGCGGTGCAGGAAAGCGCGGCACACTCAAACCTATTGGGGTTGAAGTAGCCACCTCGGACGGGAACAAAACTCGTCGCATACTGCCTGCACCATGCGGGGTTCAAATCCCCGCCGCATCCACCAAAGCGCCCTTTTGTGGGAGTCGTGGCGCTTTCTACAAATAAAGTTCAACCCTCCGCGGCCACTGCGTCAGTGTGGCAACACGCGGCATTTGGTAAAAGGCAGCGACGAGCAACTGACCCGAGGCAGTTCGATTCTGCCGAGCCGCACCAGCGAAGTCTGCAAATCTGCATGGTTAGTATCAGCTGCTACGGCCGATGTAGAGAAAACGCCGTTATAATGACGCAGATAAGGCGCTTCGCACCATGCCCACCCACATAAGAGGTGGTTACTCTATAAACCGTAGTGGGAATGAAACCTCCACATCTGGCAGTGGTGTCGTCGGGTTGATATAGCCGATAGCGAAGTTTGGGAGTAAACAAGCGAAATGGGAACTCCCCACTCAGATCGTCCATCATGAGGATAACAAGGTGGAGACTTTAAGGAATCATCAAATCATGCTTTAAGCGGAAATGCCGCTTACTCGACCGGGGCCTGCTCTGGTCAAGGTTACAGGTTGGTTCGGCGGGACGCCGCTGCATGAGCCTGCATACAGGGGTATCGCCAAGCGGTCTAAGGCATGGGACTTTGACTCCCAGATTCGCAGGTTCAAATCCTGCTACCCCTGCCAGCCGCCCGTTGGGGTTCTCCGCGCGAGATCATAACAAGGTGGATTCATAACGCTGCACAGCAGGCCCGCCGCTGGCCGGCATTGGGCATACCGCAGGACCACCGGCTAAAGACGCTGTACCCGCAGTGTCCAAGGAGAACGAGGCACAATGCAGCTATATGGGCCAGAAAGCGGGATAGTAGCCACGCTGCAATATATGATGGTGCTGTATGAACGGATGTTCCATGCTACAGTGATTGCATATGAGTAGGCTACAGCTAAGTGGAGTTTGACGAACAGCCATCATATCCCCTGCGCTTGATGCGTGGGCTGCCGAAACCAATTTGTGTTTCGGCCAAAAAGGTAAAGGTCAAGCGGATATAGACCTTCGTAGAGACGGCACAAGTCCATTTTGGAACGTCCCGTTCAGTTTGCCGGGAAAGACTCACTAGTGGTCGAACTGGATGAATCCGCCATCTCCGCTCGTTACGCTTGGGAACGAGGATAATAACTCCAAGCTTTGGCAGCATATTTGGGAACGCTTTATACACTGCCGAGAGTTAAGCGCCGGTGCGCAATCACCTGATTTGCCGTTGGTTTGCGCGCAAAACCTCACGTCCGGTACGTTAAGCCGGTCATAGATGGGCCGTTAGCTCAACGGTAGAGCAAGCCGCTCATAACGGCTCGGTCGTAGGCTCGACACCTACACGGCCCACCATTCATTCTTGAGAAAGGAGGATTACACATGAACAAGGAAGAACTCGTTCAGGCAGTTGCCAGCATTACCAGTATGCCGAAGAACGCCAGCCTTGAAGCTGTCGATGCTGTTTTTGAAGCGATTGAAGAATCTCTTATTGCGCACGAAGATGTCACTATCGCAGGCTTCGGTAAGTTTGTCGCGAAGTACCAGAAGTCCAGAGATGCGCGGAATCCGAAGACCGGTGAAAACATCAAGGTTCCAGCCCGTTTTTCGGTCAAATTCTCGCCGAGCAGCATTCTGAAAAACGCAGTCGCGAAGTAATTCATGGGGCTTCACAGCCCCTATACATATTGAAAAATACAGAAAGGATACACTTCTATGCAGGATATAAGAATCCATCGGGGCGACATTTTCTGGGTTCGTCAGGACTATGCTGCTGTCGGCTCAGAAGCGAGAAAGAATCGCCCAGCAATCATTGTCAGCAACGATAAGAACAATACATATTCCGAAACTGTAGAAATAGTTTATTTAACAACTGCCGAGAAAAAGCCGATGCCTACACACGTTTCCATTGAAACGATGGGCAAGCAGTCTACTGCGCTTTGTGAGGCTATCTACACAGTTGACAAGGAACGTTTGGAGAACTACTACTGTACGTTGACAGCTGATGAAATGAAACTTGTCGACCAGGCTGTTCTTGTTTCCCTAGGGCTTACCGTCCACCCTACCTGCACCGTAGATGTATCTCAATCGTTGGAACCAGAAAAGGTACGTGTTCCGCTCAACGAGCCATTCGGATTAGAAGACGCATATCGTGTGATTCAGAAGGAACGCGATACGCTGCTTGCACAGAAAGAAATCTATGAGAAGATCTGCGCCGCTGCGCTGCCGCGTTGGCCGAAGGATATTGAGGTGGGAGAATGATCTACCTTGACCATGCTGCTACTTCGCCCCTACTTCAATGCGCAAAGGTCGCCTTCAATGCAGCATCAACGGCAGTGTGGGGGAATCCAAACTCTTTACATTCTTTTGGGCAAAGTGCCAGAAATGCGTTGGAATCTTCCCGTGAAGCTGTAGCGCAGTGCTTAAAGTGCGACTCAGATCAAGTGTTCTTTGTTTCATCCGCGACGGAGGCTTGCAGGATTGCGCTGACCGCCATGGACGAAGCATGCCGAGTGTTTCGTGTTAGCGGTGTTGAGCATTCGGCTGTATCAAGCATTGCCGAACGTGTTCTTTACGGCAGGCGAAACTCTAAGTTGAATGGGAGGATATTTCTCCACACCAACAACGAAACCGGTGAAATCTATGATTTGAGAAGTGCCTTTTCAGGGTATGATTTGACGTTCTCCGACTGTACCGCAGCCATGGGGAAGCAAAAAATCAACTTCCGTGAAAGCGGAATAGACTTCATTTGCGGAGGTGGTCACAAGTTTGGTGCTCCGATTGGAATCGGCGTGTTGATCGCGCGAAATCCGGAAGCAATCACAACGAATTTCCATTTTGGAACGCCTTCTGCTCCACTCGCAGCCGCATTTGCAGAAGCGTTAGTGTTCAGGACAGACCATATAGAAGAGTTCAAAAATGCAGCAGCCACCTTGCATGACCGCCTGATTGATGGTATCATGAACGAAGTACCGGACGCACAGCTTAATGGGCTGCTTTACAAGGGAAATGAAATCATGCAATCTCCGTACATTGCAAACGTTTCCTTCCCAAACATCGAGAACCACGCACTTGTCCTGCGTCTTGCGGCTGACGGATTGATGGTTTCATCCGGTGCGGCGTGTTCTAGCGGAGATAACGCCCCGTCCCGTGTGCTTCTCGCTTCCGGATATTCTGAGGAACGCGCACGTTCGGCCATCCGGTTCAGCTTAGATTACAAACTCAACCCGAATGCAAATGATATGGGCTATAACTGCGGGCTGAACCTCGAACGATATATCAAAATCGTTGATGACGCAGTAAAAATCGTGGCACGGAATGTGTGGGAAATGAGGGGTATATAATATGCCGCGCAAAAAGATCAATTACGCAGACAACTATTACAAGCCATTCCCCAATCGTCTTCGTAGGCTCATGCGTGGGGACGCAGGAAAAATCAACAGAACTGTATCGCAGCAAGAATTAGCGGATTATCTCGGTCTGAAGGCAAGACAGTCTGTATCTGCATACTGTGACGGTTCTGGACAGCCCAGTTGGGAGAATATCGCAAAAATCGCAGAATACTTCAGCGTATCTACGGACTGGCTGCTAGGTGTAACAAATATTGAAAGCGTTGAGCAAAACATTCAAGTTGCAGCTGCTACACTTGGCATTTCAGGGAAAGCCGCTGAGAATCTAGCAAGGATTTCAGCTGAGTTTCACGATGACGATGACATCCTTACCGCCCTCCGGCGTTCTTCATCACGAGACGCGTTGAATAGTCTTCTGGAATCAGAAGATGTGATGTGGATAGCAGAAGCAGCAGACCGCTTGATGCACATTCAGAAATTCCGCCCGATAAAAATTCTTTAATTTGGGCGGGACAAATCTGATTTCCCGGTAGAATCATAACTGTAAGCCCTCACGGGCACATCAAAAATTATAGGAGGCAAACACAATGGCAATGGATATTCAGGATATGGTGGCTGCAATGGCAGCGAAGAATGAGGCATTCCGTGGGAACGAGAAGGTTCCGGAGAAGGTCGAGGTATACAACAAACTCAAGGAACACGCGGCAGCGATTTCCAAGGCAATGCGTACCCCGTGGCACGCGGATGATTTGGAGCTGCGTGAGCAGAATACGTTTGTCTACGTTGACTTCCCTCTCCCAGTCAGTATTCTCAATGACAGCATCCGCAATCGCATTTCAGAAATGTACAAGCTGGCCGACATGGTAACGTTCGCCGATGTCAACTGCCGGCTTCGCATGACCTTCACGGTCGCAAACGTCTGGAAAGAGTGAGTGGATATTATGACGAAACAGGAACGACTTATCGTATCGGCTTATACTGGCGTGTTGATGTGTGGCTTTGGGGAGTTTCACAACTATGTGGAACAGCTTTTGCAGCGTCCAGTTTTCACGCACGAGCTTGCAACGGAAGATGTGCAAAAAGAGATTAAGGAAAAGGCGCGGCCGGCATTTTTGATGTTATGCCAGGAGGATTAAGAGAGATTTAAATAGAGAATTGGAGGCAGCCATGAAGAAACTTTCAGAGATCATCCCCGGAAAAACTTTTGAGTTCGCAGGTGAGAGATTCGTTGTTTTGCTTCAGGGTGACGGCGCTGCGTTCGTCCTGCTGGCTCAGAGCAAGGAGTCCTGCCCGTTCAACGACAAGGACTATGCGGAGAACCGCAACGACTACATCTGCTCCACCTTGAAGGAGCGCATCGACAAGTGGGTGGAGGCCCTGCCTCGCACCTCGGAGGAGGCCGCAGCTATTCTCCCGTTTGAGGTGGATCTGAGCTGCACCGACCGCGGCAAGAGCTACGGCACCATCACGGTCAAGGCAGCGCCCCTGACGCTCTGGCAGTACGGCCAGTTCAAGGAGTTGATCCCGCTGGACGAGGGTGACTGGTACTGGCTCGTCACGCCTTGGGCGTGTCGGTGGCTCCGCTCCCCGTTCACCCGCGACACCTACTACGTGTGGTTCGTCGGCTTCGACGGCGACTACTTCAGCAACTACGCATCCGGCTCGGGCGGCATCCGCCCCGCTTTGCTGCTCAAATCTGATATCAACGTATAGGGAGTGAATATATGGGAGGTAAACTCCACACGAATGTAGTCAAGAACCGCTACACATTCCTTGTTGTGTACGACGAAAAGGATAATGAAGAACTCACGGTCGAGGCCGAAAGTGTAGGTGCAGCAGCGTTAATGTTGCCGCATCGTCGGAGAGGCGCAGTGCTTTTGAACAGCACGCCATTGGAAGTAGAGGGCAATAAACACAGAATAATCTTCGATTCAGGTGAAGACGGCATCATGTATTTTGATGAAGATCACGACTAATATGCAAAGAACCGAGGGATTCAATTATCCCTCGGTCCTATTTTGCTCAGAAGCAGAATGCGAAGCTTACGCCGAGGCTGCTTGAGGCATTGGACGCGCCCGCCTGGCCGTTATCTCTGACTCTGCAAAACATACCGCCGCTGGCTGATGACCGTTCCCACCAGAATTCGTCAACGCCTTCTCTCTTCTTGATCTTCGGGTTGCCCGCCTTGTAATAGTCGTATTGGATTCCTTCTCCGGGTACAGAAGAATGATTCGTCCCAAAAACCTCCACCTCGCTAAGCAGGAACAGCGTGTCCGATACTGTCTCAATCGTCGTGCTGTTGCCCCCCTCAGATGTCTTCTTGTTTACCGCGTGGATGCCGTTCTTCACCTCCGCCGGCATCAACGCCAGAATCGCAGGCAGATAGGTCAGGCGCATATCGGTGTTCTTCCAACCGAGGCCGCTCAGGTTGGTGCTGTACATCTGCTTCGCTTCGATGTAACAATCATGCAGCTGGAATGTCAGTGGAGCCGTACCGGAGCCGTCCGTATAGACATCATGATTTTTGCCGATGATGTCGATCTGATAATTCGTACCGTTGATCGCCATGGGCTTGCTGTCACCCACGACCCAGGTATCCGGAACGAATCCGCCATGACAGGCCGTGATGATTGTCTCCCAGCTGTTTGCCGCAAACGCGTCCGCGAGCTCGATCAAAGGCAGCTTCACGCTCTGAGTCCCGATGTTGACGGTCTGTGTCTTAGTGACGTTGTTCAGTGAAGCACTGACGCTCCACTCACCTGGTTCGTAGAGTGTTAATGTGCAACTACCGCTGGTGTCTGCCGTCCCGGAAACTGTCGTTGTGCCTTTTGATGCTGAAACAGATGCCCCCGCGCTCGTTTCCACTGCGATTTGATATACTCCGCCAGATGAGTCAGGTATTTCGATGGCTTTTCCACCGACCGAAACCACGTTCCCTCCAACTGTCAATAATCTCATGGTTATTCATTCCTCCATCAATTTGATGCCGCCCATACACCATTGACGACTTTCAACGTTTTTCCATTGTCCGATGCGGTAACTGGGACAGCCGGCATATAGTCCGTCCCCGGAATCGCCGCAGCAAGTGCGGTCGGATTTCCATCTGCGTCAACAGCAGTCACTTTAAGCAATGAACCTGCTGTCATTGCCTTTTGAATGTTGATATAGTTTCCTGTCACAGTGTCTTCCAGAAGCAGAACTTCATCAGTCGCAGGAACATCAATGTTCAATCTTGCCTGTTGTTGTTGTGCGCTTGTAAGGCTCTGCGCAGTGTATTTGAGGTCATGGAGCATGACTTCTCCGGTTTCTCCGTTCACAGAAGCAACGGGGTACGGAGGGGGATTTCCATTGCCGTACAAACTGAGTTCTGCGGAAGTCTTATTTCCTTCAAGCGTAACGCCGTTTACCTGTGGCCTGTTTTGCAATCCATCGTAGTCCGTTGTACCGCTTCCGGAGTATTCCACGAGAGCACCTTCTAGGGTTCCAGCAGCTTGAATATTTCCGGTTCCATCGCCTTCCAGAATCCCATCGACCATGATTTTCTGCTGCTTCTCTGCAAGCTGAGTTGGGGTTACGTAGGAACCAGACAAGACAACTGCACCCGTCTTCCCATCAACAGAGGTAACAGGCGCGCTCTGAAGATAATCTGTTCCGGGAACAGCGGCTGTTACACCGCCGTTCCCGTCCCCTTTCAGAAGCCCAACTGCTTCAATCGCGTCTTGTTTTCCAGAAAGTTCATCAGCAGAAATTGCGCCGATGTTTTTTCTTGCCTGCGATTGTTGTGCCGCGTTCAGTATTTGTGCGACATAGAGAACGGCGTTTTCGGCGCTGCCACCTCCGCCGCCAGATGATGGGCTTCCGCCAAGAATGCTCAATGAACCATTTCCACAAATGACGGCGTTTGTCATGCTGGAACCAAACACAAACACAGTGACTTGAGTCCCAATCGCAGCGTTTTCCATACTGCTCACATACGGGAGCGCAATTTCCCCATCGAACGGACGTTGCACCGTGATTTTTCCATCCAGCGCCGGTTTCGTAACTTGAGCGCGGAAGTACCACACATTGGAACGTGTCAGTTCTTCAATTTTAGGTTTGAAATATTCCCATAGTCTGTCCGCAAACCGTTTCATTTCCTGATTTTCGTCCATTGTGTGTTCCCTCCGCTATCACAGTTTTCTGACGTATTTTTTGCTGACGTATCCTTCTTTTCCGCTGGCTGTTCGCACATAATACCAGTTCTTCGTCTGATACCCATACCATGTGACCAGTTCACCAAACTTGAGTACAAATCGGATTTCGCTGCTGGTAGTAGCGGCAGCACGAAGGTTCAGTCCACTCGCTATGACTTTCAGTTTGACACCTTTCGATGCTGTTTTGTCCGTTTCTATCCAGGCTTCCGACTTTATTGGTTTCGTCTGCGCGTAATTGTTTCCGTATTGCCGCTTGCTCAAGTAGTTTCCGCTTCCGCCCTTCAACCAGATTGCAACGAATCCACGCAGTTTGCTTGGACGCGCCCACACCTTCGAGGGGATGACGTAGCTGCTGGACGAGCCGCCGTCAAGATTGATTGCAAAATCGTACTTCTCATTGACGAACTTGTTTGCAACAACGTCCATGGGGACTTGCTTTTCGGTGACAATAATCCCAAGAGTCTTTCCGCACAGTCCCATCGCCGTCCGGGACTTGTTGCCCTCTAGCCCTCTGGGGACGCTAAAATCCTTCGTGCCGTTTTGAACCATAGCAGGGTAGCCACCAACTGCATCTGGTGATGTGACGGCTCCACGCGGTTCCTGAATGGGTGTTTTGTAGTCCTTGAAGCCAATGAACGGTTGCCACCCCTGATATTCCATGGTTCCCTTGTGCTTGACGCCAGAGGCCGGCGTGTATTTTCCGTAGTTGAACAGCTCGGCGTTGATAACGATGTCTGGATACCGGCCATTCCATTGTGCGCGAATTGCTACGCTGCCAGTCGTCTCGCCTCTTGCGTCGCTCATTTTGACGTGTTCGATGCGGTCAATGCAGGAGAATGGGATTTCCACAAAAATGCCGCCTTGGAACTCTGCGTAGGTCACAGACGTAGATTCCGGTTTTGACGGTGGTGTCACGCTCTGCGCTGTGTTTGTGACGAGTTCCCATTTCGGCCTTCCAACGCCGCCGATAGCCGAAGAATTGCGGAAATACCACTTCTTGAATACTCCCCCGCCATTCGCAATCACGACATTGCTTCCAGCTCCTGTGTTTCCTTCGATGGTATAGATTTTCGTGCTATCCACCTTGTATACAAGTCCGGTATGTGTCATGTTTCCGGGATTTCCGAAAAAAATCTGATCGCCCGGCTGCACATTCGCGAGAGTGACAGATTGACCGGCAGACCGGTAGTAGTTGTACGATGCCGTACATCCTGCACCATACGCGCCCTTCGGTTGACATGTCATTTTCATGCCAATGTCGAATCCAAACGCCGTGATGAAGCACCAGTCAACGAACATATCACACCAAGCAAGTCCTTGTTTTGGAGCATGATACGTCCCCCATTTCGCATGATCGCGGGCGTATTTCGTGTAATTGTTCCAGCCGGCATTTGCCGTCTTATCGTCAAGCTGCGCATTCGAAGCTTTTTCCAAATACCCTTCTTCAGCCTCTGCTACGGAGATAAGTTTCTTTTGTGCATCCTGAATCGTCATTTTAACGTTCCTCCTTCCATACGGATGCAATGATTATTCTTGGTCATCGTGTGTTGGCTTGTTCTTGTCTTCGCTCTTTGCGCTTTGGTATCCAAAGTAGAACGTGAGTACCATAACGATGATAGAATAGAAATCTTTCGGTTCCACTCCGCCCTTGAGCGCCATTACGACGAATGCTGTGGTAAGCAAGATTGTAACGAGAGATTTGACCTTGAATAAGTTTTCGACGACAGTTTGCCACCAGTTGTTGTTCATAATAGTTTCCTTTCTCAGTCTTTAAGAACTGACTCAATAATTCGTGCCGTTGCGTCGAGGCCGTACTTGTCGGCCAGTTCCCGGACGAATTTTAATGCGTACTTGCTCCGGTTTTCGTTCTTTGCTTTCCAGAAGTAGAACGCAGTAGCACCACCGCATTCTACAATCCAACCACAAAGAACAGTTGCAGCAGCTGTTTTGTCTTCAACAGCCAAAAAGATGATTATGAAGACGCCCAGCATCAGGTATGAGAAAATTAAGATTTTTTTGCTCCACTCCATGTCACGTCACCACTTCCCACTCGTCCACTTCCTTCTTGATCTTGTCGATGAATGAATTTCCCTTCAAGGCTTTATAGGCTTTGTACGAATACTCGAAGTTCTCGGCTTCATACTGCCGGATTTTCTGTGCATCCTTGTTCTTATAATAAGTGTGCAGCATATCCGCACGAAGCTGACACTTCATCCCAGCTTTGACTGCGCTATCTCCCATGACCCACTCTCGGATTGGCCGGACAAGAATCACCAGTACAGTGCCAATCGTAGTAATACCACCGAAGACGGTCACGATGTCTTTGAAAATATCCATTGTTTTTCTCCAATCGTTTTGTCTATATAGGCAAAGAGAAAGAGGACAGTGAACGCAGCCCTCTTTCGCTTCGCTCACAGCCCTCTTCGGCTCTTCCGCACCGCTCTTTCAGCGCAGGAAATGATTCTGTTTTATTTTGCAATGGGGGGTGGAATCCACTTGCCGCAGAAGAAGTGGATGCAGGCGCTGATTCCGTATGCAGATTCAATGGAGGATTTGCACGTTTTTGTTTCGCTGCTGTTGGCATCGAGCATTCTGCGAATCAACCATCTGTTAATCATCGTCTATGTCCTTTCTTGTCGAGCGTCTTTTGACGCTATCAATTTGTCGGCTTGTCTTCTTGAACTGCGTTCCTTTGCAAAGCCAATACCGTTTTGTTTCCCCAATTACATAGAATGTTTCTCCTGTTTTGAGTCTAAGCACGAGCTGTGAATATTTTTTCTCCCCCATCTGTATGCACCTCCCTTCTCATTCCGGCCAACTTGTAATCGTCGCGTTTGGGAAATCTACAACCGATACTGCGTTAATGGTCATTGTTCCATTGGTTGCAAGTGGCCGAGTGTAGCCTTGAATCAGATGTCGTTCGACCGGAGAACCGGGTTTGTCTGTCCGGACGATTTCAACAAGGTTATTCTCCGAGATGTGCATCATCTGTATGCAAGAAATTGATACTGCCTTTTGTAAAACTGTCGCGCGTTTCAATTTCCACTCTGCCAAGTCACGGCACTGCGTTGTTGTGTAATACCCGGAAGCGGTTTCTCTGTACGTCTTTCTGCCTATGATATTAACGTTTGTATCACTCGCTGGGTCGAGATTCTGCGCACGGCCGGCAGCTTGCGGATTGTCATCTTGCTTTTCTCCGAGAACAATATAGTCGTTGAACACTTCGGTGTTTTTTATCGTGTATGTTGTTCCAAGAAGTTGTGCTTCATCTTGTGAAAACCTCCACAAAACAGGCTTGTTTGCATCCACAATATCATCTTGCGATGGGTCAATGCGGAGTGCTCCCGTTTGGTCATAACCAATCCAAGCGTTCACCATTTCTGAAAGCCCAAGGCATACGTCAGCGAACGTACCATCGTCACTGTCTACCCGGAGCGTATAGGGGGAATCCGTCAAGTTTGCTGTCGTCCCGTCCGGCAATGCTTGCGTTTTCCCTTTGTAATAGCTGGTAAATACGGGCGGAACGTGGTCAACCAGATATCCGTTTCCCCTATCAAACCGCAAGATGGCTTCTATCGGCTTAAAGATATTTGTCCCAACTGGAACCTCGTATGTCGATTCAAGCCTTCCAAACAAGCTTCCATCAAGGTATGCCCATTTATCAACCAGCGGAAGAGAAACCGTCCGGATATTTGGGTTGAGCGTTTCCTGCGGCTCCGCAATATAAAACACCCCCTGCTGGATGTAATACTCATATCCGCTGGAAAGCACAAGTCCTTCGTCAATGGCGATTTGCTGCCCGAACCAGATGTTATTGACGTTGTAATCATATTCAGCGTCAACGTTGGAGAGCGTAACGTTTGCCGTTCTGCGTTGTCCATTCTGCAAATTACATGTGATGGTTCCGCCTTGGATAAACGTTCCACTTCGTTTGTTTTTTGGATTATTATCGATTGCAAACGCCGTGCTTCCGTCCGGTTGCAGGAAACGAAGTCTGCACAGTTTTGTAAATGATGTGCGGAGTTGGCTCATGTAGTCATTCATGCGCCATGAAGATTCCATCATTGAACCCGGTTGAATGAACTGCTGTGGACCCCATGTTGGGTATAGCGTAACTGCTGCATCCTCCGTATACAATCCACCGAGAGCATATACAGCTCCCCCGCCTACAGAAGTGGCCCATGCAGATTGCGCGTATCCAATTTTTGTGAAGAGTGCTCCTTCCAAAGAAAGAGGAACGCCTTTCACTTTTGTTGCTGTTAGCACTGAACCGGTTCCATCGTTTCCGGGAGAATACGTTATGGGATACGTTTCCGACGGGTCTATCGTATTTTCTTTCCAGAACGGGTATAGCGTGATATCGGCATCTTGTGTGTACTGGCCGCCAAGCGCGTATGATTTTGCTCCGCCGTCCAAAGTAGACCAACCGGTTTGTGTGTATCCTTCCCGCGTAAAGATTGCACCTTTTAGTGTAACCGCTGTACCGGCAGTTTTTTGTTGGATTTGGTTTTCTCCGGTTCCGTTGGCTCCATGCAGATATGATATGGTGAACGTTGTTCCGGCACGTTTTGTGGCCTTCGCCGTAAGCGTTATGGGGGCTGTGAGGTCTGAGAGTGTGAAAGTTTGGGCACTCGATACCTTTTGCCCAGTGCTGTCATACCATCCATCAAATTCGATTGTGTATCCGGATTCGACCGCCAGTTCGCAAGTTATTGTTGAACTCAGCTGAGTTGTTCCGTCATATAAAATATACGGTAATCCGAGAACCTCCGTTCGCACAGACGCAACATTATCGCCAGCGTAGATGACAATCGCATACTTATACCACTCTGCATACATTGTCCAATCTGAAGTTTGAACGTTAAATGGGCTTCCAGGAGCATATCCCATTACGTTGCCTGTGATGGGGTCAACTGTAAACCATACAAACGCTGTATAACCATCACGCGTTGGAACCAACTCGCTCAAGGTTACTTCTTCGTAATCATATGCAGTTTGTGTAGCCGGCGTAGGATATCCGCCATTAGCGTTATATGTGACAGTATGCCGCTGTAGTGGTTCCCACTGGGCTATAGCTCTGACATCTGCATTGCCAACTTGAATTGTACCGCCCGGCTCTACATATCCAAGTGAAGTACCGCTTTCCTGAAAGATTTCCCAATTCACGAATCGGTAGCCTGTCAACCCTGGGGTTTGTGTCGTAACGGTAATATAAGGCCCGTTCACGTCATAGGGGAATTTTTCTCTTAGCCACAGTGTTGACCCAGTGCTTGTCCTGTAGTAGCTAAGTGTATAGGTGGTTTCTTGCCACACACAATACAGGTTCCAGTTTTGGTACATCCGAATACCCATTCCAACGTTAAACTGCGCTGACGTGGAATCCGGGTTAGTGCTATAGCCAAGGAGTTTGCTGGAATACTTCTCAAAGCCGCCCGACGGAAGTGTATAAAAACTGTCATAAGCAGCCGTATCATAAAGATAGCCAGACCCGCCGTTTGCGTCTATCGTGATTTCGTAACCAGAATTAATAGAAAGCGGCCCAAAATAGGTGGAGTTTAAAACGTCAGTCGCATAGATCTGATACGCTTTGCCTCCAAGTTCAAGGCCATTGAATGTAACCTCAAAGTTATTGTATACATCAGTCGAGGTTAAAGTGGAAATGTTAACACCGCCAAACCTGAGTTCGTAAAGGTATTCATTTGCATCTGGCATCCCGCCAGTGACATTGACTGTTACAGACTGCGCTTCAAGAGCTACAATGTTTATCGCCATAGGTGAACTCACCTCCCCTATTAGTTAGGCCAAGCTCCATCGCTTTCCGTGATGATGATTCTTGCTTCAGACGCGTCCCCAATTTCTACCCACGGGATTTTAACGGTTTGCGCCTGCGCCGCAGAATTATCCATCGTTCCGGACTCGATTGCTCCGCTGATTCTGATCTTCATCAAATCGCCTTTTCTGCTTTTCAGAAATAGCGTATTCTGCGTGATAGACAAGTCCATGATTTCGTTTCTTTCCGAAACAGTGTCGGAATATACGCCATTAGAAATCGTACCAATCAGGCTGCTCAACGTTCCAGTTTTGTAGTTGAACGGGGATGGTTGAACAGTCGGGTATCTTGTGAAGTTCTGTAAAATCTGTGGTGCATTGTTGTTACTGATATCCCCGCTGGACAAGTTCTTTCCGAACGCAAATATCTTTTGCGGGTGATAGACTCCATCCGAATCTTCCGTACAGGATAGAATTGCCCAGTTCCACACGCATATTTGCGTAACGTCGCTCGTAATTGCAGAAGACTGGTCAAAATCTGAGAGTCCGAAAGCCGTGTACCGATATTGAACTCTATTCCTTGCGCTTGCATCAATGAACGAATGCACATCCGTCGCACTTGAGTTGAAGATATGCTCTGTAATGGACCCATCGGTTTGATCTCGGTATACTGAAAGCTGCGTAAAGTAGCTTTGCCCAAATGTGTCACCGTTCAAATCAGATGTGAAATCAGCATAGAATTGCCTTGGAATGTCGTAGGGATGATATGGGTTTGACCAATTTTCAAACTTACGCTTTGTTTCTTCGCTCATGTGTCCCTTGCTCACGAAAATATAGTCAATGTTCACGGCGCCACCTGCGGTGATCGACGTTACTTCTGCGATTGGAGCGATATTCATAGATGACGCATTAGCTGTTGTTTTTCCGTCGGTTGTCCATGAAAGGCCAAGAACATTTAGTTCTCCGTCAATGATGAAGGTCCATTGCTGCATATACGGGACAACCGTAGTGCTCTGCCGTCCCCCATTCAGCAGGAACTCGACATTGGCCGTCACAGTCCCAGAAAGCAGCACATTAGACGTGTTTCCAACAACAAGGAACTTGCCGTTTCCGAAGCAGCAAGCAGCGTACTCGCGATCATTATTTTCCGCGACAGCATACCATGTGTGTCCATCCACCGATTTGACAACACCTGCGGCCGTAGTAGCAATAAATCTACCATCACCGAAGCACGTGCCAAGGCCCTCTGTCTGTCCGGAAGGAATACTTGCGGCCGACCAAGTTTTACCATCGTAACTATAAACACTGTAAGAAAATAGTCCTGATGCAATAAAAACTCCGTTTCCAAACGATATACTGCGCCACGAACCTTGAGGCATGGGCGTATAGCTCCAATTTAATCCATCGTAGGAGTACACCGCATAGTTGGTCGTTACGCAAACATACATTCCGTTTCCGTATGCGATCGACATAATCATGTATCCATTACCAGATGGAACATTGCATTTTTCCCATGTAGCACCATCGGAAGACCGGTATATACCCGTGCCGACTGCGTAGAACTTGCCGTTCAGGAAGCGGATGCAAGTGAATGTGTTCCCTGCCGATGCGGTAGCGGTCCAGTTGATTGCGTCCGCAGATGTTGCAAAGTAGCCCACGCCAGCTGCTACAAAAACGCCATTGCCGTAGCAAATACTAGCCCAATTCATTACGCTTTCATGGAGCGTAGATTCATCCCACTTTGTTCCCGTCGTAGAATAAGCCGCTTTGTTGCTGTCTGTCGCTACCGCGACATACTTTCCATTCCCATAACATACATCTCTCCAATTTGACTTGCTTGGCATGATGTTTTCAAACGCAAGGAACTCTACGTTTGATGTTACGTTGGTCGTGAACATCGCCTCTTGTGTTACAAGTTCACTCCCACCAGCGTAGACGGCCGTTGTTCCTGAACTTTCTCCGTCTCCAACGAGAAAGACACGGTTTGCACCCTCAAATAAGAATGCGTCGTTTAATGGCGTACCCAACGGGAAAACACTCCACGTTTTTCCGTAATCAGAACTATACGCGTAGTTGCCATTTTCATTTTCAGTCGCATATAGATGTCCGGTGGAGTCGCCGCAGATAGAGCTAGTTCCGTTTATAAACTCGGATATATGCGAAAGTATATTCCACTGTGTTCCATCAGAACTGGCAAGTATACTATTGCCATCGTTTCGTGCTACGTAAAATTTTCCATTGAAGAATGTGATAGAACTTAGGAATCCTTGCCCGGATGCTGAAAGCGTCCACGTCGTTCCATCGGGCGAAACATATAAGTTTCCTATTTCGGTTCCAACTACATATTTTGGAGTTCCTTCAATTTCGCCGAACGCAATTGTGGTCGGAGTGCCGCTGAACGGTGCCTCCGTCTCTACCCAGCCTTTGTCATTTGCTGTGCTTCGTGTATAAACGATACCTTCACCTGCCGCAACAAATAGATGATTACCGAAGCAAATTGTGGAAAGTCCAATAGATGATGTCGATATCGACCATGCGTTTGCGCTGGTTGCATAGGCTATTTTCTTATCGCCTCTTGATACAGCAGCATATTTGGAATTTCCGTATGCAATTCCACACCAGTCGGAGTTCGTTCCGCTTAGAACATTTCCGGAGTAAAGCCATGTTTGCAAATCGTTGCTGTACCATTCACTGCCATTTCGCAAGACAATTACATAGGTCTGCGTCGATTCACCAGTAAAGACACATGCTGCACCATATGTTCCAAAAGGATAGCCGCTTGGACTGTCAGTAACTTTTATCGGGCTAAATCCATTGACCGACGCTTTGCACTTGAGAGAAAGGACATTTCCTTCTGGCAATCCTTTCCCATGCCAGCAGATGTCGAACGGCTGCTTTATAGAAAGCGGCGCACCGTTTTCTGTAGACCATACGACTTTTGCGTTTTCGTCCGACGGAAGTGTAAGGTAGCTGTCTGATATTTTGATTTGGCTGTTTTTCACTCCCGGAACACGCTTGATTTCCGGAAGCTTTACAGTGATTCCATTCCCACGCGTCGATTGGCAAACGGTCAGGTTTGCTTGGATTGGATTGACCGTATATTGAACAGAGACGTAGGCAAAACTGGATGTTTCGACCCCGTTTTCTGTTTGAACAAGGCACTCTATCAGATATGTGCGTCCATTCAAAAAACCATCGTATGGGAACGTGAGTTCAGCAGTACCATAAATTCTTCCTGTATCTTCGAGAATGATTTCTTCTTTTTCGTCACTGGACGAAATCCTCCATCTACACCAGTTGAGTGCATCTCCTTGCTCTTGAGTATAAGATGCAGTAAAAGTAAATGAGCGCGACTTCAACGGTGTCGGTATCGTGCCGATGGCAAGTGTTGGGTTGCGCCTTGCACGAAACACACTTGCGCTGGATTGTGTTACAGAATCGGTTTCGTTCCACCATTGCTGAATGACGATTTTGTAGTCGCGTCCGTTTTCAATCTTCGCAAGCGAAAGTTGCTCATGATAGATGGTGTAGTTGAACATCTGCACATTTCCGGCATAATCTACTCCATAGAACGGGCATCCATACGTCAGTTTTCCGGTAGAAAACAGCTGCGTAGATATTGCGTTGTTCGCATAAATGGTGATTTGGAATGCAGTCATAGGTGAATTCCCATTGACCTGCCAACTCACTGTAAGACTGTTGTTTGCATCGATTACACCATTGCCAAGTGCCCCAGCCATGCTGGGCGAAATATTTGTCGGCTGATATAACATTTTGATTCCTCCGTTTGTTCGTGTTAGGAGAAGTTTCCAAGATTGTGTGCGATGTCTGCAAATTGTTTCAACGTCATTCCGCTTGCCTGTGGTTCGTTGATTGTAATGCCGTTGAATTTATACACGTTGCCATTGTTCTGGGTTCCAATGCTGTGGTTATCATACGAAGCGTTGTGAACGGCATTTGCGTCAACGCCATTGCTTGACATCATCCATCTGATACTATCCATGTTCTGACTGAAGTTTCTGTCCTCAACAGGCGTCAGTACACGTTTTTTCAGCATAGCTGTCACATCCGGCGGTGTGATTCCTTCATCCTGCATCGTAGCCTTGATGCCGCCCATGCCGCGAAGGATACCGCCTTGGTCGTAGACCTTGTATGCGATGCCATACTTGTCTGTGATAGATGTTGTCCCGTCTGCGTTTTTCACCCAGTGGGAACCGTCACCGCCGTTCAACTCTTCTCCGGCGAGTGCATTGTTCAGGAAATTCAATCCGTTTGCACTGGAAATTTTATAGTTCTCACCTTTTCCGTCCAGCCGAATCGCCCAAACAGTTCCACTATATTTCGGGCCAGTGTTCGAGCCTCCTGATGAATCGCCAGTTCCGTTTCCCGGATTTACAACATAAGAAATTCCATTCTTGTCGACAATTGTTACTGTTCCGTCTTCGTTCTTCGTCCATGTAGAACCATCTCCGCCGATGATGGACTCGCCTGGTTTTGCATTATTGACAAAATCAATGCCACGGTCGCTTCCAATCTCATATCTAGCTCCGTTCGCAGAAACGCCATAGAGTTTCTTTGCCGTTTCCTTAACTGCGTTGGAAAGCTGCGACACGTCGAATCCGAACTGTTTGAAAAGCTCTGCGTTTTCCTGAATGATCTGACGAAGCTCCGGCGTTGCGTTTTTCCAGATATCCTGCAAAATTTCACCGATGCCGCGAGTTTTTTCCTTGAGAGATTTCAGGAAGTTGTTGTAATTCTTTTCGAGCGCGTCATACTGGGCGTTTATTGCGTCTTTCTTGGCTTCCAGCTCGGCCAGTGCGGCCTCATAAGCCATGTTCGCCTTGAAGTCCTCAAGGTCTTTCTTGGCCTCGTCCAAGGCTTCCTGTGCGCTGTCAACCTCCTTCTGGTCAGCCACCCACTCCCATTGACCGGTACGGGCATTATACTGCCGAACTGTACGTTCATTCTGCGCATCTGCAAGCTTGGCCTGCGCCTGTTGGACAGCAAGGATTTTTTCTTCGAGATCAAGCTGCTCGTCGCGGGTGTCCTTCTGCTGCTTGAGCGCATCGATCTGCGCGTCAATCGCATCGAGTTCGTTCTGCCGCTGGTCGGAAAGGTCGGAAAGTTTATCCGACATAACACCTTGCAGCTCGTTCAGCAGATCATCCGTATTCTTGAGTGTCCCGTTTATTTTCTCCTGCCACTCCCACCATTCGGCCGAAAGCGCGTTGATATCCGACTGACTGCCGCCGATGGACCGCAGATACTGCGCCTGCGCATGGAGCGCCTGCTGGATCTGCCGCATTTTGTCCTTCTGCGTGTCCTCACTGGCATTCTGCTTTTCCAGCAAAGTCAGCTCGGATTTCAGAAGCTCAACCTTTTGCTTATGCGCTTCAAGGTTTGCATCGGAGGAGCTGCCGCCACCACCGGAAGAAGTCTTTGTTTCCGGGATTTTCGACGCAAGCGAGTTCCAATAGTCAATCAGTGCTTGATCGTTGTTTCTGGCTTTTTCCGCCTGACTCTTGACGTATCGCTGCGCTTCTGCCGCAGACATACCGTATTTTGTCTGGGCTTCCTCGGCAGTCATACCGGCATCCCGGCCGATGTTGTTCAGGCTAATGCCTGCAATCGCGGATTGCGTAACTCCCGCCTGCAATGCGAGTGTTTGAAGCGCCGCTATTTTGTCAGATACAGACAGCGCAGTGTTGTTGAAGATAATCATCTGTGCAACAACACCGTCTATAGCATCGTCCGTCACACCGGACTGCTTTGCCGCATTTTTCAGGCCAGTGACGAAACTCCCCATTGCTCCACTGGACTTCTTCGTGACACCGATGAGGTTATTCGTCGCGTCAACATCGTCTAAAATTGCTTCTACGAGGTCACGCAGTTTTTTCTCTGATACATCGAGTTTGCCGTTTTCGTCTGTCAGCGCATTTACATATTGATCGCTCATGGAAATCAGCGACTTCATTGTAGATGCAGAGATTCGGCCGTTTTGTTGGTACTCAGCAAGCGCCTGCGATGCGGTTGTCAGGTCACTTTCCTGCTGTTTCAGCGTCTTTGCATACTCTTGGAGTGTTTCGGTAGTGGTTTTCGCACTTTCGCCGGTTTCACTAAGTGATTCAGAATAACCGTCCTGTGCAGTAGATGCGTCTTCGGTCGCCGTAGCAGATTGTTCCTGCGCTTCCACATAACGTTTTGCTTCTTCCAGCGGCATTCCGAATTTGCTCATCGCGTCACTAACTTTTACCGCAACATCGTAAACGCCCTCCATTTTCATGTAAGCGTCATACATCTCACGTTGCTTGTCAGTAACTTTTTCGCTGTCGTAGCCAAGTATTTCTATTGCTGTTGCAAGTTTTCCAGCTTCTTCTCTGGCCTGTTCGAATCCTCTGGCATTTTCCTCAGATATTTGCCCAGTTGCAGACATCTCACTACCATAACGTGTGAGTTCACCTGTCAGTAGCTTGTAATAGTCATCGCCAGTCGTAACGGTGAAGTTATTGCTGTATTCCTCTGTTACGACGCGGTTTGCTGAAGAAAGCTCCCCCTCTGCTTTTCGCTTTTTTCTTTCATCCAGCAGTTCGTTTTGACGTTCTAACTGCCTGTTTTCCTGTTCCAGTGCATCTCGTTCGGCCAGAATAGCGGCTGTTCTTTCGTTCCATGGGAGTTTGTTGATTTCCTCGATTTTTTGCTTATTCTGGTCAATTTTGCTTGTATTCTCATCAATCTCAGAGTTTAATTCCTCATAAGACTTTCGTAATTCTTTTGTAGCCTCTGCAGCAATTCCAATCACAGTGGCTAGTCCCGCAACTGCTAGAACCCAAGGATTCAAAGACGCAAGATTGAATGCCGCAGATGCTTTTTTTACAGCCCCAACGGCAATACCGATTCCGTAGATGGATGTGGCAACAGCAGCAGCAGTAATTACAACATGGCCGAAGTCTGAGTCGAGGATTTCCACTGCGTCGGTAAGAAGTTCGATACTCCCCTTGGCAACGTCAGTGTCAACCATATGGCTGATGAATTCAGTCCATGTGTTATTAAGGATTTTTGCCTTGGCATCCCAGCTTGTCAGCATCACGTCGACTTCCTTGTCGGCGCTTCCGGCAGAGTTTGCGACCTTATCAAGCATTGCGGCGTACATATCATAGTTCTTGATGAGTGCGTCGAGCTGGTTTGTACGGAGTTTGCCACCAAGATCGGACTCAATCTGGGCGAGTTCAGCCTGCGTCAGAACGCCCTCTTTGTATGCCTTTGCAAGACCCGCAACAGCTTCCATCGGGTTTACAATGCGGCCTGTTGCCTGCGCCGCTTTCATGGCTTCTTCCGAGTACGTCCAAAGAACTTGATTCAGACTCTCAATTTCCTCTTTCGTCCATGTAATGCCGTCTTCTAGTTCAGTTTCGGTATCGCCTATGATATTCAGGATGAGCGCACGCGCCGCCGTCGCAGCTTTTGTGCCGCTCTCCTGCGTGACAGCGGTAATGGTTCCGAGCATTGCAATTAGTTGGTCAATGGACATATTCGCCATTGATGCAACGTTCGCAACAATCGGAAATCCTTCTGCCATCTTCTGAATGGAAGTGGCATAGTTGTTTTCAATCTCATTAGCCTTGTCGAGAACGGTATTGAGTGCAGTAACATTGCCTTCAAATTTGAAAGCAGCATCAGCGGAAAGGATGAATTGGTTCGCAATACCGGAAGTCACATCGCCAACAAGCTGTGTCTTCGTCGCAAGCTCGGCCATGTCTTCCGACATTTCTTTATAGCCGGCTTTGGCAAACGTTCCGACGGATTCCAGATAGTCTGTGACCGCAACGCCGTATTTGGATGCAGCCTCATACGCTGTATTGCCCAGTTTCTCCATTTCGGCGGCAGTGTTGCCAGTAACCTTCTGGATAGCCGTCATTTCCGTATCGACCTGTTTCATCGTATCGATAGCTTCAGTAAACGACCGCTTTACCTTTGCAACAGCCGCATTTACGACCTGCCAGACGGTGATTTTACCGACAATGTGGCCGAACGTATCGCCAAGCACGTTGGTAGAGTTCGTGAGTTTGTCCGTTTCGTTGCGGGTCTGTGCGTAGTTTGTACGAAGGTTTTTCAGCGAACCAGAAGCGTCCTTTACGCCAGCGACGAACTCTTTGTCGCTGATGGTGCCGCTCTTCCAACTGTTATACAGTGTTTCAAGTGCAGCACTTGCCTGTTTCGCATCTGATTGAATGGTATCAAAAGTGCCCGCAGGGTATTTCTCCGCTGCGGATTTCATCTGCAAGCCGAGGTCGGCGAAGCCTTTGCGGAGTGTATCGACCTTGGATGCAGCGTTTTCGGTTTCTTTTGCCTGTTCTTTCGCAGCCTTCTCAGCCTTTTCAGCAGCCTTTTGTGCCGCTTTCGCCATCTCATCGTAATTGGTGGTAGCTTTCGTCTGAACCGTCGTGTACTGCTGTGTTTCTTCGTCCAGAGTCCGAATAATCTCAGTAGTCCGGCCAAGTCCCTCGTTGACAGTTTCAATCGTTCGGGTCGGTGCTCCGTCCGCCGCGCCTGCCCATATACGCGTGAATTTTCCGCTCAGCCCATCAACATTTTGCGTCATGGCCTGCACGGAGCTATTAAAACGGTTAATTGCTTCAAGCCCAGAGGAATCAACGGTGAAATTCAGCTTCTGAGCCTTCAAGTTATTTACGTCCTTAATCAGCGAATCAAGCTGCGTCCGAACGACTTCTACTTGAAGTTGAACCTTCTCAAAATCTGCCATCGTATTTTCCTCCTAGTCACACAGGGTCAAATCCATCATTTTTTAACTGGTATCGAAGCGCGTCGGACATCAAGTTTTCACGCATTACGATTCGTTGGGCTTCTTCGTGGAAAGGACGTGCCTGTTTCGACTTGTAAATCTCTGACTTCTTCCATTGATAGCCCTTGCCGCTTTCTACAACCGGCGCAATCAAACGCCCAGTATCATCATCCCGGCTCTTGTCCTGAACCTCCAACGTCATAGTCGATGGGTCGTATTTCGACTCCATAACGCTCCAATCTTGGAGACCGCCCGGTTTTCCAACTTCGTCACGACGCACATACGGCATGTAGTCGCCTCGCTCATAAGCGTCATAGACTTCCGTCTGCACAGCCTCGACGATTGCAGCCTTTACGCCGTCAGTTACAGGCCCTTCCATTGCTTTGCGGATAGACTCATCGAGTGCCGCGTTGAACCTGTTCACAAAACTTTCAATCGACATATCTGCCTCCTGAATGTGAAAAATGCGCCAATCCGCCATGTTCTAAATGATGGACTCGCGCATTTCCCGGAGAGGATTTCTCCCCTCCGGGCAACGGTTTGTTTAGGTCGAAGTGACCTCGACTTCGCAGGTATCCTTGAACGTGGTTTCACCTGCCGCATAGCTGACTTCAATGGTGAAATCGCCAGCGGTCGTGCCTGCGGTAATCAGGCCGGTCTTTTCGCCGACAGTCGTACCGGACGGAGCGCCAGTCGCGGTATAGGTGAACGTCGCTGCATCACCCTTGACGAGCTCGCCGTTCTTCATGGCAATGCGCGGCTGCATCTGATAGGTGCTGGACGCCTTGAGGGAAATGCCGCCGATGCTGGCAACGATACCCTCGATTTCCTCAACGCCGGAGCCGCACGGCTGGTAGATGTAGTACGCAAGGTCGCTGCCTGCACCCGTGCATTCGTCGCAGCCATCGGTGATAACGTCGGGGTCATACGCGATTGCCTGACCAGACAGGGACGTGGTATCGTTGCTGGTCTGGTCGCCGGTAACACCGCCGTTCGCACCAAACTTCAGAGACGGAATGATGATGTAGAGCGTGCCGACGCGAGTGCCCTCGTTCTGTGCGGAACCGGAAGCAGTGGAGAAGACCGCAACGGTTGCGATGAAATGAACGACCTTCGGGTCCATTGCCGTGGTGATGGTTGCGATCTGTGCAGTGGCCTTGTTGACGAAGTAGAAGACCTTGTAGGTCTTGCCGGACGTCGCGGTAAATCCAGTGACTGCACCGGTAGTCGGGTTCAGGTCGTAAGAAACGCCGCCGGTCGCAATCGGAGAAGCAGCATTGACCTCTTGTACATAGCAGAAGATCTTGGAGAAGCCCTTCTGTGCGACAGGCGTACCCTCGGTGATGTCGATGGAAAGCGCCGTGCCGTTCGCAGTAACGGTCTGGCAAACCATGACCGGAGCGTTGTGACGGAGCATCGCACCCATCTGAGCGGCCTTTGCCCACAGGTTGAAGTCGGCAGCCGTAAATTCGACGTTGACAGAAGCGTCGGACGGGAGCGTGGTAGCAATAGCGTTTCCGAGGCCGGCGCGGATTTCACCAATGGTGACGCTCGGCGTGACATTGCCAGTCTGGAACTTGTTGGAGAAGTAGAGAATCTGACCGGTCGTCTTGTCAGTGCAGATCGCTTCGCCGATGCCCTTTGCGTAAAGGCGGGAGTCAGTAAATCGAATCATTCTTTTGTCACTCCTTTGTGTGTGTTTCAAAAAGATGTTTGTGTGTGTTATGTGGTCTGGTTTCCTGCATTTTGGACAGCCCGCATACCAGCGCCGCCGGCGAACGTTGACATATCAATGAGTCCGCCGCAGTAGTCGATTTCACGGTCATACAGAGGGCTTGGGAACGGGTTTCCATGCTTCCACTTTCCGCCCTGCGACTCTGCAAAGCTACAGGTGATGTACCCAACGAGTCGTTGAACCGCATCTCGCCGCAGCAGAAGCTTCAAAATCGGCCATTCTTCCATGTCCGCTTCGTCGGCCCCCGAAAAAGTAGCGATTGTTGCTTTCAGCGTCTCTACGCGGTATTGCAGCTTCGGTGCGTTCATTTCTGCAAGATCGCGTTCTGCCTGAACCAACTCAGGGTTAGCGTTCTCTGAAACAAGTTCAATGCCGTTTTGAGCCGCTAAAATTGGTCGCAGACGCTGAAACTGCATGGGGGTAATCCTTTTCACTTCCCCATTCACAAAAATAAGCACACTTTTCAGCCGTGTTGGGTCATTTGCTTGCAACTCAAGGTCTACAAGTTCTATCCGTTTTTCGGATGGTAGGCCGTTTCCTACTCGCATTGCGAGTAAAAGAAACAGAATGCACTTGTAGAAAAGCCCGCTTCCGGGCTGTCCGATTTTTGCCGCGTCAAGTTCCAATGTGTAGTACGCCTGCAAGAGAGGCTTTGACAGCATCGCCACAGGGAGACTCTGCTGCATAAACTCGATTGCGGGTCGTGCTGTTGTGAATTCATCAATGTCCTTGACTTGGATTGGATATAGGGTCAAGCCTTCGGTTTCAATAGGTTCAAACCGCCGAACAGCTTTTGCCATTTCAAGAGAAAGGTCTTGCATTTTTTATTTCCTCGCCTTTCTGATTGCCGTGTTAAGCAAAAAAGAGGGCTACCGGCACAATCTACTGTGTCGATAGCCCTCTTCGGCTCTTCCGCGCCGCTCTTTCGGTGCAGGTCAAATATTTTTCTATTCAGGTATATCCATTTCGGAGTCACACCACTCCACGCTCATGTGCGGCATGCGGCCAATATGATTTCCGTAGTCGAATATACTCTTGCTTCCATTGTCGGTGTGTGCATACCGGTCGAAGTCAATGACACCGATTCCGGTGATGTTCACTCCGTGAAGTGCTTCGATAATGCACTGTTCGATACTGTAGGCTCTGGAATATGCGTCTGTCCGCGTGGTGTTCTCCATGTTGACGTTTACAAGAATTTCAAACTGCAAACCGAGAACCGTATGGAAATTGTCTTTTGCAATGGTTCTTCCCATATAGAGTTTCAGTATCGTGTCCGCTTCTGTATCGCTCTGCCCCCAAACTCTTTGTGGGTATATGCGGTATCCCTTCGGGTGCCGTTTCTTGTCTTCCTCTGTGTTCAGAACTGGATTATCTCCGTCAAAAAGCATGGACAGCTTTTCTTGCGGAGTGGGAAGCGGATTTGCGAGCGGATTCGCACCATCGTACCAGAGATATTTCATCAGCCGGACACGGGCGTGGTCGTTGTCATCCTTTGGCATATAACCAGGCAAAGGCAAGTCCATCAGATATTTCAGTATCTTAATTGGGATTTCCTCTGTTCCACGCAGCCGGGTGTATCCGGATTGAACTCTCTCATAAGGGTAAGAGTCTGCGTTTACCGATACCGCCATATCAGGCTTCCTCCTGCTGTTTCTGCCTCGTTTCCATGTAGTCGGTGAATGCCTTCTGTGCGTCTTTTAGCTCGTTCAGTGCGCCGCTGACCGCCTCTGGTGTGGTCTGCTGCTGCAATGCCATGATGATGCGCGTGACTGGTTCATTCATGACCTGTGTAAGACCATAGATTTCGGTGTTCAGCCTTTTTTCGAGGTCACGCATATCCGAAATCGCGTCAAACGCCTTGTCCCTGACTTCGCCGTCGCAGCGTTTCAGACGTTCCATTTGGTTCATAATATGGCTCGATGCGAAGCGGTCATATTCTGGTTCTGTCATAAGCCACTGATTCTTCTCAAACTCATATGGTTCACCAAAATAGAGCTTTGCATATGCCGCCATAAGGACGCGGCTCTTGATTGCCGTGTTTTCCTTGTACATGGGAGGCATGGGAACGCTGTCCAGCCCCTTATCGATTTTCAGTTCTATGCGGTCGAAGCACAAGTCTGCCGCTTCCTTAACGAACTGCATTTTCTCGCGCAGCGGCACATAGTCCGGCATCTGCATGAGATTTTCCTTTGTGATTTGAATTCTGTCCATACTTTTCACAACTCCTTCCAGATCGTATGGTTTCAGTGAGTGTACGCTAGGTTTTGATTTTACAGTGGGAAGATTCGGCAGAAACTTCCCACTTTTTTGTTCTGCCACACAGATACTGATGGGCGCACCAGTCGTGTCGAGCCTTCTTCTCCGTCAGATACCGGCAATGCAAGCTGACGTCCCCGTTCTTGCGGTAGGCATATTCGCACGTTTTTTCCATGCTATTGCTCCTTTAGCCGTTTACGGCAGTTTTCCGTCACGCATAAGTAGCCCGCCATCTGCTGTTAAAAAGCTCATATATCGCTTCCATCCTGTTTATTCTTGACATTATACCTGTTCCTGCCAACCAGCCGGATATGCCGCTGGTGAATATACATTCGCGTCAATCAAGCTAATGTAATGCTTTCCATTGAACGTCACCTTGTCGCCCTTTTTGTAAGCATCATGCGCACCAGTAGGTTGCACAAATTCAGGCCATTCATCCAGTGAAACGACTACGAACAGCGCCGGTGTAATATCAGGTGTCCAGTCTGCCTGTGAGGTATGCGCCTGAACCACGCGATATAATACGCCATTATATTGTAGCCGCTCATCTACCACATAAGTATGCCCTACTACCCACTGTGGGAATAGCTCTACTGCCTGTAGTGCGTCCTCGTCAGTTAGACTAATAGCTGCTTTTTCAATATACGGACGTAATGCTCTAGCTCTTTCTGTATATGTCATTCTTCTTCTCCTAATAGAATCTTAGCGGCGGTTTCCGCATCTGTGAGTGGCAATGCCGCGCCCATTTCCTCGTAGCTACCTTCTGGTTCAGTGCCTTTCAGCGTGCAACCAGCGAGATGAAACACCCTATCAGAAAGCACCTGATGTTCAGTTCCTTCTCTATCTGTAATAGTCACAGCCATCTTAGCGCAAAATCCTTCTGCCTGATCTTCCTTACACGGTATATAACAGCCGTTGCCGTGTAGTCGAATGGGCATAATACTGTCTGCATACCCGGCAAATGCGCCGTCTTGTTTTACTGCATACATGGTGTCCCTCCAAATTTCTCGTGATAGATTTTCTCCAATCGCTCTGTACTTGCGGTTCGCAGTCGATTCTTCCAATATCCATTTTCCTGCCCCGGCCATTTGTCGTCTGTAAAGTCTTCACCGCAGCCATGCTTTGCATACCATCGATAGAGGCGTTCAAGCATCTCTTGCCGCATCGCTCCCTCTGGTGTATCCTGCCTAAAATGCTCCCATCCGTTTTCACTGGAAACAGCGCATATCCGCCTGCCGTCCGCTGCAAACAGGAATCCTTCGATCTCCGATACCGCAGTTCCGTACCGGAGATTAAATTCTCCATCGATGCCATGCCCACGGAACCGCTTATACACGATATACTCCATGCGCTTTTCCCTCATACGCAAAAGCCGGGCGCGAAGCCGAGGGAATAGTACGCGATGTTGATGTCGACTGTCCCGCCGGTGGTCACATCCACGAAAACGTTGGAGGTGGTCGTAGACGGAGAACGGAGCCACCAAATAGCGGCTGCCGCCGTTCCGTTGTGCTTGTACTTGATTTTGCTGTTCCCGGCGGAATAATAGGCGTACTGCGCTTGCTTGCTCGCCTCGTTCGGGTTTGCCCTCGAAATACTCCCGAAAACCTCAAGCTCGGAGAGGAGGAAAAAGTAATCCGTCGTCGCTGTTACGTTGTTCGCCGATGGATTTCCGCCGCCGGTGTTGTCCGTGTACTTCGTCACGGATTTCAGCACGGCTCTGAGCGCTGCCGGGATGGCCGCAATGATCGTACTAGAGTAGCTTGATAGGCTTGTACCGCAAATTCCTGTTCGCATATTTGACGATGCCCAACCGCCCAAGTTTGAGCTTCCGGTATTCATGACGAATCCGACACCGGTATTGTTGTAACTGCTGTAATAGCTGTCGCATAGCGCAACGTCCGTACCTCCGGATAGGGCGGTTTTTGCGAGTTGGAAATGGATGCGGTTTGCGCCCTCAACGCTCGCATTATGGTTGAATCCGATAATGAAAGCATACGTTGTGTAATTAGAGAGCGTCAGGGCCCTTACCGTTCCATCTAGTGTTACAGCTTTTCTGTCCCCGATGCTCCAATAGTTCGCGCCTTGTCCCGCGTCGGATATATTTTTTATTGTTTCCCAAGTATTGTTATTCAGTAACGGGTCTACAAAATTAAGCGACACCGCATAGCTGTCCGTGATAGATACGGATTTTGTGTCAGATGTTTTCCCGTCCAGCGTCGCGGATACGCTCCATGTGCCGATCTCCGGAACGATAAGCGTGCAAACTCCGGTGCTGTCAGATGTTCCGCTGATCGTTTTGAAGCCGTTCGTCGCTGTGACCGTCGCACCGGCAGATACTGTTACGATCAGTTGCGGAACTATGCCGGTCTGAATGGCCTGAATGGCTGTCACAAATCCGTCCGGATATACAAGCGAATCCGATGTGCTGCCTTTCTCCCGGATAGCTGATGCAACTTTTGTCAGGTCGGTTGTGTTTGTCAAATATTCAGCCATCAGAAGCTCCCTCCATTCGCGTTTGCGATCTCTACCGCCGCCCACGCACCGGAAACAACCCGCAGAAATTTTCCATTATCAGCGGCGGTGACAGACGGCACTTCGCGAACCTTGACAGCTCCGGTTTCCCCGTTGACACTGGTGACGGGGGCGGTCTGCAATGCGGTTTCTGCCTTTTCTAAGCTCGACTGGACGCTACTGGACAAATCTGATTTTGGGATTCCACCCATTGGCAGTGTGTATTTCTCTTCAACGTCTTTTTTACGAGGAATGGATAAATCCTCGCTATATCTTCCTAAGTTCTTCATGACGTTCCTCCAACATGGCCTCCCACGGTATTTCACGCGGGAGGCGTTGCGTTCATCATCCGATTGCAACGGCGCGGTACGCTCCGGCGCTCAGAGAAGTCACGCTTGCGTCAGTCTGGTTGATGGTGATCGTAATGCTGTTATCAGTGCCAATTACTACATCAGTCAAAACCATTGCATTTGTAGCCGTTTCGTATACCTGCACCAGCATCGGAGTCTGCGGGCCATTTGTCTGTGCGGCGATCTGCCAAGTGAATGCGCCGCCGGTTGCGGAAAGCACTGGATTCAAAATGGAATACTTGTGCAGATTTTCAGGAGCGGCCTGCCACGTCGGAGCCTGTCCTTCTCCGTTGGAAGTCAGAACCTGACCAGCTTCGCCGCCTGTCGTCGGTGCATAGAATGTTGGGTTCGGCGTTTCTGTACCGTTCTGTGTAATGGTATTCTTGGTTGCGCCCTCGGCAACAGTGCCCAGTTTTGTCTTGTCCACTTTGCTGAACTGCGTATAGGTTTCGCCATCGCCGATATCGTCCTGTGTCAGCACAACAACACCGGTTTTCCCGTTTACAGAATTCACGTCAGATGGATTGCAGAGAACATAAACTGTGCCGCCCCAGCGGTACTGCTTGTTCTGGTAGCTGCCTTCCGTCATGATGATATAGATTTTGCCGGTTTCCGGGGTCAGCGGAGCGCCGCCCTCAGTAGCAGAAAGCCAATCAGCCGCTCTCGGCGTGGTGCCAACGATATACGCCTCAACGACATCATCGACATAGCTGGGCAGCTGGCCAGACGGAACAAGACCGTCTGCGCCGAGGGTTGCAACGCCGTTCGGCTGCCCCTTCTCAGATGCGGGAATCTTGGCATTAAGCTGTGCCTGTGCATCGGATGTAAGGCCGGAAATGTACTGTGCGCCAACAATTTCAACGACTTCTGCCGCCGTGATGTGCCCGGCCTTATCGATTGTGAGAGAAACCGTGTGCGTTGCATCGCCATACTGGCCGACAGTCGCACCGGAGAATACATGGCCGAGCGTGATAATCTTGGTTGTTCCGTCTGCGTTGACATGAATCCACTTATCACCAGACGCAAGAGAGAACGTATCGGTCTTGCTGGTCGCAGAAACCGTTGCCGCTGCATTCTGGCCTGCAACTTCGGTGGTGTCATTCGTACTCTGCTTCGGAATTGTGATGTTGGAGAACGCGTTCTGGTTGACTTCACCGCCTCCGGCTACTGCATTCTTAACAGCAGTATCGAGCGCAGCAAATGCTTTCTGAAGCGTATCACCATCGGCAATATAGCCACCATCGACCGGCTGATAGTCGTTCAGCGTAAGTTCTACGACTTTCTTTGTTGTGACAGTTCCAGCCGTTCCGAGTCCAACAATTACTGCTCCGGTACTTCCCGCTTGACTATAAACAACGCCTACCGGCTTCCACTTTTCGCCGTCGTACTGATAAATAATCTTATCGTTTGAGTTGGTATAGACCTGCCCAAACTTTGGGTTCGCAGGGGCCGTAGCCAGCGGCTGAAGCACCGCATTCTGAATTTCGTTTTTGTTGAGGTCAAGGTTTGTAAGAACGCTTCTACTCATTGTAAGTTTCCTCTCTTTCCATGTTCAGGTCAGTTGAGATATGCTTTTCCGGAGAATGGAGCAGTAAACGCAACGGACAATTTGTTCTTGTCAATATACTGCACATCCCCCACAACTTCTGTACCCGCGCTATCTGCAACTGATACAGATGGGTATTTGCCGAGATTATGCTGTATCATCCATAAATCGGACGCTACATTTTGTGTGAATGCGAAGTGGAGGTCATCACCTGCTCCAACGCCGATATTCGCGCGTGCGCGCTGCTGTTCTTCTGGTGTAAGGTTTTGTTCTACATCGTATCGGACTGCGCCCAATGCGGCATTTACGCCCGCCGCCATTACCGTTACACTAATGTTTCCATTTACCGCGCCGATTTCAACCGGAATATCATCCGTGACTGTGCCGCCCGATGAATCCGCATCGATCAGAATGCCACGGTTCGAAGCTGTCAGGATTCGGATTTGACGTCCGATGCCGCCGAAGATATTTCCGCCTTTGAATTGAATTCTCGCCTGCGGTTCCACATTCCCGCTCATGGCGAAGGATTGCTCCTGCTCTACTGGGAAAAGCCATTTCCCACTCTTGTACGTTACATCGCCCGGATACTGTCTGGACAGCTTTCCAAGGTTCAGGACAACGATTTCCACCATGTCCTCTGTGATGAGCGTGCCGTCCAGCATTCGCAGGACAAACGGCATGGAGTAGCTGTCACCCTGCATAATCGAAATTGCCATATCAGATGCCCTCCAAACCGATTTCCACGCTTGCTGTGTATTCTCCAAATGTCGCCGTCACCTTCAACGGTGCATCACTTGCGGACCAGCAAGTAATCTGTGTGCTGTTCCCTGCTTCCGCTGCAGTGTAAGACATCGTATCTGCGCCGGAATAAGAGAACGTTATTTTGTCCAGCCGTTCTTCGCCGTTTTCGAAGTACGCTGCCTCCAGCGTAACGGACTCATACGGGCGAATCTTGTCTGGGATATTTCCAAGGAATGCGACCTCGTTTCCACTTTCCGCAGGGACAACGGTTATTTCGTATTCCTCTCTGATGCTTCGATTCTGCTCTAGCGTACAGGTCACTGTGCAAGTCCCCTCAGTTACGCCGAAAACGCTTCCATCCATACCAACGTCAGCTACATTTGTGTCGCTGCTTTCCCAAATGTAGCTGACTGGATGATCATAGTTATGGTCTGCGTCCTTCCCCATTCTGATGCTGACAGCCTCTAGCTGCCCTGTAGCGCCACTTTTTATGATGGGGTTTCCCTTCACACGAATTTCCCAGGAAAATGTCTTTCCGCCTGCCACATGGTTTTCCATGTCGTCAATTTCTTCGTTCGGCGGTTCATATCTAGCCGTGAATTCAAGCAGCCGGACTGAATCATAATCTCCGGTAAATTCCTGCGCGTAATCACCGAAGCCGGTGATGTGGTATGCAGCTGACCCAAGAATGATTCTGCTGTTTGTGTTAAGCTTTTTTGTTTCTTCGTTTCGCTGGCATATGATATTAACATAGCCCTTTGTAATAAGGGCATATTCTTGCATATCGCTTTCGTTTGCTGTCAGGATTGCCTTTTCGACACATATCGGTTCTTTCAGGAGATTTCCGTACCAGTCCAGATGGTTCCACGTTGACCGACAGCGTTGTGCAACTCCGATGCCTGTTGCGTTGGAAATGTTCTGCGGGTTTGTGACAAGCCAAATGCTTCCCATTGCATCGATTTTTGTCCCTTCCGGCACATACTCAATGCTTTCATCGGCAAACATAATGTCCTTGTAATCATCCTGCTTGCGGAGTGTCGATGCCGTTTTCGGTGCTATTTCCGCCATACGAATGGATGTAGTTTCCCACTCATAAAACGCATCTGGGTTCAATCCCTGCACACGCGCCTCAATAAAGTCAGAAGCATACTTCGCATACTGATGCACAAACTCTGCGCTTGGGTCTCCGAAATACTGCTTCTGTCGGCCTCTATATTGCGATGGTGTGTTCCTGACTGCTGTTTTCAGGTGGCCGGAAGCAATCAATCCGTTCTTGATATTGTCCGAGATCGGCATAATGTCCAGCCTCCCTTCTATTTTTTTCTAAAGTAACGTAAACACACGACGTATCGGGTTTACCTGACGCATATACGCGCATTCTTGCTCATACCCACGCAGTTCACCATAGAATAATTGTAAGTTTTCCTTGTACCGAGCCGTTGATTCCTTCATAGTGGTGTTTTCGTTCGGTGTATTAAAACTCTTATCCTTTATTTTCGGTTGGATGTTCAGCCATTCACGGTTAAATCGGTTATCCCATGTCACCGCGACGGCCAATCCCAATAGGCGTTTCTGTTTGAGCGTAAGTTCGTGATAAAAATGGCCGTCTGTATAGAAATCCAAACGATATTCGATACCTGCGTTGTCCTGCTGTGGAAATGTTACATTTCCCGTTTCGGAGTCGTAGGTAAAATCCGTGTATGGGACAAACGAGGCGTCTCCATTTCGTGCGTACTGCACACTTACGCAGCTGCAAAGTTCATATCCAACTTTTCCTGTCTGAATCGTTGTTTCCTTCGTTGTACTGGTCTGTTCGCTTGTCCAATCGAAATCAGAATATTGTGGTTCTTCAAGTCCTTCTGTCAGGAACACAAGCAGTTCAGGCGGGCTTTTCAACATAGGGATTGCCATTTTCACCCATGCACTCATGCGTCGAAAAAACAGTGCTGCGTCTGTTCTCAGGTCATCTGTCATTCGGTCATCGCCGATGATAACCATGGCGTGATTTGTAATGATATCGCTCCAAGAGGTTCCCATTAGTCCCATTCCTCCTTTTCATAGGAAGAATCGTTCATGGTGTTTTGGTATTCCTCCCGGATACAATCGGCGGCAGTCTCATCCTCAATCAGAAGCAGAAGAGATTCAATGATGCCGCATAGAGCCTCAATTCTTTCCTTGCTATCCATGGTTCGACCGCCGCCTTTCCTATATTACGCCTTGACAGTGACAGTGCATTGTGCCTGTCCTGCCAGATAGTTGTCGTTTTCTTCCTGCACGATAGACAGAACCGCATTTCCTGCATTCAGTCCCTCTATGGTGACGGTGGTGTTGTTCACAACCGGGCTGATTGCTACCGCAGAAGGGTTGCTGTTTTCGATGGTAAGCTGACTATTTGATGCAGTCGTAATCGTGAATGTTTCGGTTGCACCAGCGGACATTTCGATTGCTTCTGGACTGACGCTCAATCCAGCACTGGCCTTTGCAATCGTCCACGGAACAATGATTGTTCCCTTATAGTTTCCGATTCCGTCAATTCGGAGGGAATATGCTCCGGCGTTCGTACCTTTGTTGTCTGATACAATGTAGTCCGTGTCAGCCGTAAGCTCTGTTCCGCCGAGCGTCACGCTTGTAACCGTTTTGGTTTGTTCACTTCCCGTATAGGTAAGCGCCGCGCTCACCGCAACTTTTGCGCTCTCAATGCTGGTCTTGACCGTAACTGCATTTTCGAGATTATAGAAGAATCCGCTGTTTACTCCGTTTGCCGTAACGATATAGCCGCCGACTTGCAGCTCATACTTTCCATCATCGACTTCTGGAACTGTATAGCCGCCACGAAATACTTTTGCGCCGGTGACAGCAGTAAGCGTAACAACTCCATGCACCCTGTTCTGCGCCGCCCATCTGACGTGCATATAGGTAAGTGTTGTAGCTGCACTGAATACGATATATTCAATCGGGCCATAATACCGGACGGTGAATACATCGCCTTCCGGCTTTGCCGTCAGCTGTGTCTCTCGATTCAGTTTCACCGTGAAAGATGCGGCAGCTGCCATCTCGACGCCGAGGATTTCCGCTTCCGAACCATTCCAAAGATGGTTGCTGAAGTTGGTTTCAACTGCCGTCCGAATCGTCGGCAGAACGTTCTTGCTTGCCGCGTATGCGGACGCAGGCGCAAAGGAAAACTCGCTATAGACAGGACTACTCATGTTAATACCTCTTTCCTGCGCCCGTATGCGGCGCAATGTTTACTGCGCGTCCCGCGCGTTCATTTCTTCGATAATGGAGATGAAGTCACCCCTTTGGTTTTTCGGGGTCTTGCTCATTTCGTTCAGCTTCACGACGATTTCTCGCGTGATGTTTGGATTGCCAAGCGCATATTCTTCCGCGTAGGTCTGCGCGACCATTTTCTTGTGTCCTTCGCAAAGTTTCGGGTAAAGCGACAGCATTTCATCGCTGTATTCCGCCATTCTTGCGAACACTCTCTTGTCAAGGATTTCGCCATCCTTATAGTTGACGCCAAGTGCCTCGCGCTCATCGTCACTCAGTCCGGACACAACAATCAGCCATCTGCGCGCCATAAAGACACGGTTCACGTCCGTCAGAACGCGGGAGAGATCACGGTGCGGCACATAGAAACTCCCACTCTTGCCTACGATCTGACCGAAGATGCCGCCTTCTCCGAAGAACACGACGTTATCGTCTGCAACAGGAGCTTCCCAGAGGAAATGCACCATTTCGGAGTCATTTGCTACCTGAATAATCTGCGGAGTCACAGGCGTCTGCGGCTGTACATTTGCAACCGCCTTGGCAACCGCATCGGCTACCATCTTCTGCACGTCTGCCATTGTAAACGTCGGTTCTGCCTGATTGCTTGTTTCCGTGTGAACTTCAACGGTTTCACCCGCCAATTCAGGCGCAACTTCCGTCAGCGGAACTTCGCTTCCGTCGTATCGGATTCCGGTCACATCATCTGCCTTGACAGACAGGATATTTTCTTTTCCCGTTTCTGCCTTTTCAGCAGTATTCGAGGTCTGATCTTCTTCCGGAACATCAAAGAAAACATCTTCTTCCTTGACTTCCTCCGCCACAGGCGTTTTCTTCGGTCTTCCGGGTTTCTTTCCAGTGTTCTTGTTTTCAGCCATGTCGCACACTCCTTCCAGATTTAATGGCTATTTTCCTCCACGAATGTTGGCTCCGTCCGGACTCGAACCGTATCTTGCAGCACCATGCAGAGCCATATGGTGCGGGACGGGCTGGAGGTAAAACCCGCCCCGCGAAGAAGAGATTAGACCGTTACATGGCCCACCTTGCTGGAGAACGTCGCAACCGAATCAAGAGCGGTCGTGAGGTTGATGCCCATTTCGAAGTCGGCCGTGCGAGTCGGGTCGATTTCGATGGTAATGGGCGTTTCGGCGTTGTAAGCAATGGTCAGAGGCTTACGGCCGGCAGCAGACAGCATCCAAATGTCGTTTGCAGACAGGATGGTAGTCGGCTCGGTGTTCAGCTTCAGCGGGCTCGCAGCGTCACGGAGCGGCATCAGGCGAACGCCAAGGAACTCACCCAGCATACCGGTGCTGTTGTACTGAGTGCCGAGGAGCATCGCAAGAGCGGCGTCCATATTGACGTTGGTGGAGCCGGTAGCCTGCGTCGGCAGAACCTTGCTCAGAGCAACCGGAGAACCAGTAGCGATGATGGTGCGAAGACCGACGTTGTTGATGGTAGACAGCTTGTTCGCCAGAGAAATCCAGTTCTGGTTGGTGAACGTCTGGTTCAGGTTCGTGGGGATAAGCGTAGTGTCGGCCGCAGCCAGAGTCATGGACTGATTCCACATGCCCATAACCTTCGCATACATACCAGCGACAAGGTTTGCAAAGAACGCGCCGAAGTCGGTGTTGTTACCGACAAGCTGATGCCACTTCGCAGTGATCTGAGCGGTCTTTGGCTGCGGATTCAGCGTGTAATCCTTGCTGTAGAAGCGGTTGCGAGGAACGCTTCTGGATGCACCCCAAGAAGAATCCTGGTAGATGGGAATGTCGTTAGATCCGATGGAGATTGTATGAGTCTCGCCAAAGCCGACCTGAACGGTTTCTGCAAAGAAATCGACGGCTTCGGAGAACACATTGGGAAGAATCGGATAAACAACTTCCTGCCAAATGCCCTGAAGGACACGGTAGAAAGCAGAGTTGCCATAGAAACGCTGACCGTTTCTCTTGAAGGACTCAAAGTCTGTAGGAGCAGTTTCGCCGGTCTGTGCGCAGCAAATCTTTGCCGCATACATAAGCTGTTCGCGCTGGAATTTCTCATTCAGATCCTTGTAGCCGTTCGCGGACAGCATATGGGAAATGCCAGTGGACTGAAGACCGTTGACGGCCAGCATCGCTTCCTTGCCCGTAAGGGCGTGCTCATAGAAGAGGACACGGCCCTTTGAGACGATATCCGCACGCTGGGCTTCTCCAGCGGAAGCATTCACGCGGAAAACATCAGCAGAAACGCTGTTAAGATTGATTCTCGGCATTGATATTCACTCCTTCCTTATGCGTAGACCGTGAAGGCCTGCACGTCAACGTACTCGAAGCTGGAAGTGGTTCCTTCGGTGAAGTTGCCAGTTCCAAGCAGTTTGAAGTACAGCGCACCATTGCCGGTCGGGGCGGAAGCTGCGGGCTTCAACTGGCCTGCATCAATGGTGAAGAATTGATTGGTGCTCAGTGCGGCATTGACGTTGCCAATGCCGAAGCGGTACGCATGGTCGCCGTCGAAGACGATCTTGGTAAACGTACCATCGCGGCCGGCGGGAATGCCAAGGCCGAGTGTTTCCGTGCCAACGGCATACATATTGCCATGCTTACCCTGAAGAAGCTGGATTTCGTAGGTATTCGCGGCATATACCACATCACCAGCTGTAGTGGTGGAAGTAGCATCGTTCATGTACCACGCATTTTCATTCTTCACTCCGGTAAAACCGGCGCATGGAAGCTGGCCGTTTCTGATGACCAGACGGCCGGCATCACAGTCCGCGTCAGCACTGGACGCCTGATATCTGCCGGTAACATTGATGAGGTCATTGCGGGAGTTGTTCGTCACGCGGGCCTCAAATGCAGTTTTTGCATTAAACATTTCTGTTCACTCCTCTCTTACTTCGATGCAGCTTCGACGCCCCATTTGGCAAGCAGACCATTGACAGATCCATCGTCTTCGCCGCTGTTGTTCTTGAACTTGTCCCATGCGTAAACTGTTCTGTTTCTCTGAGCGGCTTCCGCATCCATCTTCTCGACAGCTGCACCGCAAACCGCGTAGACGGCCTTTGCAACTTCTGACTCACCGGTCCAGTTCTTGTCCTTGTCGCAGCTGTTCGTGTAGAGGCCAGCTTCGATATCGGTCAGAATGTTGTCGATGGAACTTTCAGCAACTTTCTGTTCACGGTTCGCATTGAACTTTGCGAGAGTTGCCTTTGCCTTTTCCTTGGCAGCATTCAGCCGACGCTTGTTTTCGAACTCACGCATGGCTTCGAGCTGCGCATTTGCAGTTTCAAGTTCCTTGTTCAGAGAATTAACCTTGCTTTCGGCTGCATTCAGACGGTCTGTGTTTTCCACGACGACCATATCCACGAAGTCTTGTGCCTCCATGGTGATGCAGTCTTCGCCCACCTGCATGGACGCATTGACAGACATGCTCTGGAAACGTTCAGGTACAATGGTTTCTGCGGAGTTCTCAATGACGTAGTATTTGTACGCGCCATTCTTCGCCATCAGGCAAACATAGACTTTTCCGTCCTTCTCGCCCGCCGCCAGAACCTTATAATCCGTAAAACGCGCCGCCAGTTCAGCAAGCTGTCTTTTGTTATAAGTTTTCAAATCTTTCACTCCTTTGTGTGATAGACTCCCGTTATCCGGGGCATTGTTCTTATCCGGGGCCTTCTGCAAAGATGCCGCTTTGAGTTTCAATGTTTTAAATTCTTCATCCAATGCGGCAAGTCGAGCGATGTTGGCCCCCGGAATAGCCGGAGCAACGCCCGCTCCTAAGATTGTGACGCCAACCCCAGACCAGACATCCTCAACTTCGACATCTCCGTCCATGTGGTTTTTGTCTATCAAGGTTTCCACAGACACATCCATGCGCCCTGTTCGCACGATTTCATCTACGGTTTCCTTTGCATAGAAAGCGAAGAGTTTTCCACGCGCCACAATCCAAGTCTGACCATCCCTCTTTTGGAGGGAGAAATCACGTTCATCATCTGACAGCGTTCCAACAATGCGTTCCGCCGTCCCATCCGTATAGGAGTTATACTGTTCACCTGTTCTTGGGTCAGTTTTGCGTTGGCTGTTGTGACCGTCGCCGATTTTCCCCATGACGTAGGCAATCAGGATTGGCCGTCCCACGAACGTCTTGTAGTATTTCTCCAAGTTCTGATAATTCCACCGGTTCTGGTTGACCCCTTCACGCATCAACCACAGTTCAACGCCAAACTCATACGGATTCAGCTTTTGAAGCACCTTGAGTTGACCGGTTGCAACTGGTCTTTTGATTTTCGTCAGCGGCATTGTCAGTCACCCTCTTCCTCGAAGAGTTCTTCAATCCAGCCGTCAAAACTGGTCGCGCTCATCTCGTGTTCGGAGTACATCTGCCACGCATACAAGAACTTCTCGTAGCTTGCGCTGTTTTCCATTTGAAGGTTTTCAAATCCGCGTCCAAGCGGATAAAGATCGTTTTTATCGCAGATCTCGACACATTTGCGAAGCGCATCTTCGACTTTCTGTAGCATGTCAATGATGGACTCAAACACACCATCCAGATTGTCAGGCCGCCCGTCGTACTCCGCAGTTGCCGGGTAGATTTGCAGGATATGCCGCTGATGCAGCAGATCTCCGACTACATCGAATCGTTGAGGCTGAAGATGAGCCAGTTTGTGGATGGCATTGGCCGTATTCGGCATTCCAAATTCAATCAGAACCCATTCTTTCAGCGTATCCAGTCCACGCGCAGCATCTTGATACGCGCCGGTTACATCCTTCGCAGCATCTCGCACAGCGGCAAGCGCACCGTTCTCGAAGTCAAACCGTTCTTTCAGTCGAGCCATTTCGTTTTCTCCTTCCTTGCAAAATAAAAGAGGGCTACCGGCACAATCTAATGTGTCGGTAGCCCTCTTCGGCTCTTCTACACCGCTCTTTCGGCGCAGGTACAATTTTTTATTTTTCCATTTTTTCCTGACTAATTGCCACTCGTTTCAGGACTTTCATGGTATCTTCCGTGATACGGTATCCGTCTTTTGTGAGCTGAATCTTCACATCACTGCCATTATTAAGCGCCCTGTTGATAATGTGGAGGTCTTCTTTCTTTACAAATTCAGTCATTTGTACCTCCATACTGGTCAATCATGGTTTCGCTTCCGTCTGTTGTGGCGTTTCCGTCACCTTTTGGACGACCGGGTGACTGTGGCGGCAGGTTGGATTTATCTTGAGCCATGTTATACGAAGTCACAAGTGGGATACGCTTGTCCAGAATCCCGCTGTTGTAAACAATATCAGACAGGCACATATCGTCCAGAACGGATCGGTCAAGCAGTGCATTATATACGATGGTATCCGGCAGAATGCCGTGCTCCATGCCCTTCATGCACCGTTCGAGCATCTTTTCGTCTTCGGAGATATCCCCGAACATGACGAATTTCCAATCATACCGAGGGCCGAGTTTCTTGATGATAGCATTCATCATCCGCTCATAGTCGCGGTAGACTGTCTGCATAAATTTGCTTTCAATCTGAAGAGAGATCTGCGCAGTTCCAGCTTTCGGATCATCTCCAAGCGGGATGATCGCGCCCATGCCGGCCTGACTCATAGTGTCGCTGTATCCTTGTTTAACGATGTCCATGGCCGACGGAGCTTCCGACAGGCTTTCCAGTTTCATATTTTCAAACGGAGCCGCATACAGGCCGATTCCGCTTGTATTGTTCGTCTGCAGCATATCATACCAAATCGCTTCAAACAGAAGTCGACCGGCATTACTAAGTTTGTACTTGTCTTCTGCGGTCGCTTCTTTGTCATCTCTGTATGGGATTTCACCATGTAGAAGGCTGACCAACGGGTTCTGAATCAACTCCAACTGAATTTGCTCCATCTGAGCAAGTTGAATCATGTTGAGGAACAGTGCTGCAAACGGAGAAATTGCAGTCCGACTTACATCGTCAGCTTCAAACGTAAATACTGCATCTGCTGGTAGGTAAACCCAATAGTACCAGCGCCCATTCTGATAATAGACATCTGGGGTTCCGGCCATATCGCCGCGCGCTTGGATGCTCTGGAATTGCTGCATATCAACGCGCGTTTTTTGCGCGAAGATCAGCGAAGTGCCAGTTCCCTTGGGCTTTTGCACGACGCTACTGAAATCGTAAAGGTACGGCGTAAACAGATCACCGTATTGCTCCGGTACGCAGCCCGGCTGGAGGAAGTACATCATGTTAAATGCCACGGTGTACTTGGAAACATTGTTGTATCCGGTGATTTTCGTCCAGTCACTGGGAAGCTGCTGCATGAATGCGTAGTTCACCTTGTTATGGCTCTTGTCTACGCTGTAGCGAGGATAATAGAAGACCTTCCCTTCTATGCCAACTTGGCCTACGATCTGATGCGCAGTTTCCTTCGGTTTGAATTCCTCGCGCAGTTTTTCGAGCAGCTTCCATTCGCGCATGAACTCGTCCTTTTTGGTGTCGGCCGAGTCCGTCAGCTTCGGCATCACATAGTTGTGATACGTCAGCATTTCTTGGTAGACTTTGCGAATGTGGAAAAGCGGATACGCCGTATACTCCAGAATATGCGCCACTTGCCGAAGTGGCTGTTCGCTGTCATACGGCTTTGTGAGCATTTCTGCGACCTGATCTTTTGTAAAATCAGCCGGCAGCGATGAAATCTGCTTTACACGCCGGTTCTGAATGTACGGGTTCGCAAGACCATAGCGGCCAGAATTGATTCCGGCAAACGCGGAGGTAATACTGGACATCGGGATACCCTGATTTTCAGCCGCCATCTTACGGAACCGTTCAAAAATCTTCGGAAAAGAAGAATACTGTAGCTTATTGAGTTCGCTCGTCTCTATCGCCATCTGTTATTTCCTCCCCGCCGGTCTTGATCTTCTCGCGCTCCGCCGCGAGGGCTGCCGAAAGTTGGTCAACCATTCGGCTCAGATTTTCCATTGATTGCGTCTGGTTTTGCTCCATACGCTCCCGAAGCCGCGTTGCAGCGCAGATCATAATCCAATCGCTGTCGGCTTTCGTCAGCCGCTTTACGTCCTCGCCGTTTATCTCAATGCTGCCTTTCGGCTGCTTGTCTGCCGTATAAATCAGGATATAGCCCGGTGCAATCCGGCTGAACCGTTCCATCATGGCGATTTCCACAGATTCCTGCGTTATGGTCAGCGCATAAAGCCGATATATTTTTTCCTGATTTTCCGCCATTAAAAAATCCTTCCTCCGCGTCTCTGCGTCACAAGCCTTGCGCCTGTGCTTCCTCCGGTAACGTTTTTTACGTTCCCCTTTGCCTTATACTTGGAAAGAAGCGCGTCCCAGTCGCTCTTTTTACGGACTTCGCTCAAGACGAGTTCTTTTTCCAGCTTTTGAGCAAGGCGCAAGCCGTACTTTATAGCAGACCAGCTGTCTCTTTGTATTGCGCGGGAAATGCGCTTCTCGCTGAATCCAGCGCCCGACGGGACAGCCTTCAGGTTTTGAATCTGTCCAGACAGTTCTCTGGTCTTTTGGTATGGACGTGCAATCTGATAATCCAGATCATCGTCCTTGATCTTATGAAGCCGCTTGTACGCCTCCACGCCCTCACGCGTGTTCATCGTCAGCAGCTGTACATTGTGGTTGTCAAACTGCGTCTGCGCGTACCGAATCATTTCAACATCTGGGTCTGTAACGCCGCTACCACCGGCTTTGATCGGATAGATGATTGGCAACGCTCCATCCTGTTCCAAAGCCACATATTCGGTATGGTCTAAGATACACAGCGGCGGCAACCCATCACCGAGGTCTTTCATAAGGTCTTCAATGACCGCCTTGCCGTACTGCCATCCGTCGATTGCAATATAGGTGGTGTTGCCGCCATCAAAGCAAAACCGATACCAGACGTCTTTCAGTTTTCGTGCCTGTTTCATGGCGTTATCCGGTGGGGGCCAATCGTCCAGCCACACCAGCTGCTTCAGGTATCTGTCCCGCTTCAGGAAATCATCTTGCTTCGTAAGCTTCCAAACGCCAACAGCGCATTTTGCGTTCTTTTTTGCGTCTTCATAGGAAACGTCGTAGCAGACGATGTATATCACGTCTTTCGGGTCTGTCTTGTTTCCGGGGTATTTGCAGCAATGCTGACGTTCCATGCTTTGCAAGCAGCAGCTTTCAGAAAGACTTTCATCCGAGATGATTGGATATTCATCCGCGCCGGTATATCGACTCTCCATCTCACGCATCCAGCGCTCCGGGGTCAGCTTAGATTTGAGTTTCTGTGCCCATGAGTATGGGCGCATTTGTTGAAGGATTACGCATTGATACGGGACGTCCATTTGGAAACTGCTGTCCCCGTTCCGCATTCCTTTACGAACTTCACAGCGAACCAAGAATGCGTGATTCTGTTTTCTTCCTGCGCTGGTAATCGAGTGGTTTTTATATGCGACGAAGTTTTCGTCTTTCTCACCGTTTACGTTGTGAGCCAATCGGACGGCTGGAAGCGCAACTGTCGTATATTCGTTGAAGTCAAACGCAGGTTGTTCTTCCTGCGCAAATTCTTCCGCGATAACAGCGTGAAGGTTGTCACCACGTTTTGCACCTATGTAGAATGATGACCCATAATCTGTCGTAATTTTGAAATCGTCCTTGCTTTCTGCCGCAATGCGCCAGTGTTTTGTAATGCACGGATAGCTTTTTGCCAAGTCTGCGTGCGTTTTGCTTCCGATGTCAGATAATTGCTTGAGTGCCGGCCCCGTATAGAGGACTCGCGTTCCGGGCCAAACAATACCGTTGATTTCCTCGCCGAGCATTTCCGAGTAGGTCTTGCTCAGCCCGCGAGTTCCCGTGATTGCTACATCCTGATATCGAGCATTTGCACGCATCATGACGCGCTGCACAATTTCGAGCGTTTTGTAGTCTGCATCGTCGGCACGAAGCACATCTGCAAGTATGTCTGGAAAGAATCTTCCGACCCAAATCAGAAGACACCAAAAATCATTTTCAAAGTTACTGTAATCGCGTTGTTCAACCTCGCGTTTACTTATCCATCCAACACCTTATGATTGTAGGCCCGGCGCCCACGCCTTACCGTAACGTCTCGCCATAAACCCACATCACCCCTCTTCATATCTCCGTTGATGCCCTGCGACTGCTTTTCCGGTTTTACAAGATCTTATGATTCCCGTTTTGTTCGCTCCGGTCATTTTCTCTGCTTCTCGGGCACTTTTAAATGTTTCACCTGTTGCAACGTTCACGACTCGTTTTACGCGTTTATGAAATGGGAGCGATTTGTCTGATTCAAAGTTTTCAAGGAATGCCCACCTATGGCCTCCGGCTGTGTAGCAGTTCTTTTTGTGTTGGCACACTTTTCGAATGGTCATGCTGGAAATGCCATATTTCTTTGCCGCTTCGCCACAGGATGAATAGATTTCTCCGGTGTCCATGTTGATTATCGGTTTATTTTCCGGTGCAGTTTTCCTCGATTCATCTACGGCAAACGAATCTCTGTCTGCGAGAAAACACCAGTGTTTCCTTGCGACCTGTGCATATTCACCAGTACATGCCGCTTTCAGCATGTCTCGCTTCAGCCCAGTCTTTTTTGCTGCCTCATGCAGTGATGGAAATATTTCTCCGGTCTCAATACAACATACAGGCTTATGCTGTTCGCCAGGAAGCTTGTTATATCCCTTTGATGGGTTCCGCGCATCCATTTCTTCAATGTATTTTCGTTCCAGTTCGTATGCTTCTGCTTGTGTCAGATTGCTGTCGAGTATTTCATGCCTTACATTTTCCCATCCGTAATATTCACAAGCAGCGGTAAACTCTGGATTGGCCTTATAGAGTCTTCCGTTTCCCCACCTAGTCTCTGGCTTCTGTTGTGTTTGCCCAACATAGACCTTTCCATCTGGGGTTATATGTCGATAGACGCAATAGTTTCTTTCTTCCATACCAAAATCTCCTACACAGATTTTGTTAGAGCCGGTAATCTCACTGTGTAGGAGTGAGAAAAGGAAGCTACCCTCTGTCCCAGCTAATAACCTATTTATTTTTCTTTCACTGGAGGCATCTTTACATAGCCGAACCCTTCATACGCGGTTTTCTCCATCTCGTTCGGTTCTTCCGCAAACTCATGTAGATCATCTTTGATCCTTGCGCTGTCTGGTAGCGTCGAAAACTCTGGAAGCGAATCATTCATACGCGACGTATTGATAATTGCGAGAAGCATTTGTTCGGCCGCGTCTTTCGTGTAGGAATACTTTGGTCTTCTGTGGAAAAGTAGCTCAAATGCGGTATCGGGGTCTACCGGCTTACCGTTCTTCATTAAGCCGGCCTTTTCAAGCCGTTCGGTAATGCCGTCGATTCGGATTTCCTCTACCGGTTTGGCATCGCGCTTTCTGAGATTATCACTCGCCAAGTTTTCCTGAATGATGGCCGACAGTTTTCTTGCTGCATCGAATTTTCCAGCGTCAGAAGCATCGTTCATTTGCTTTGTCCATTTGGAGACGTTGCGAAGGATAAACTGCTGTTTCGCACTCAAAGCATCTTCGCCTCCCAAGTCAGACGCAAGGACAGTGTATATTCTGTCGAATTCTGCATAGTCTTCATTGGTGTATGGATGCTCGTCGTTTCCGGTTCCCCAATCCTTTCGCTGCCTCACCGTGCCAGCTTTGGCCGACTGCGCATTTTTTTCTGCATAGACGGCTTTTGTGAACTCTCCGTCTTTCAGACCCTCCCCGAATATCTTCGTGATGTCGGTCAAGCCATCGAGGAAGCCGTAACGCTCGCCGCTCTTGCTGGCGTCCAGTTTCTTGATATGGAGGTTATCGAGGTACGAAAGCCACTTGTCGCGCCCTTCATCGCGCGGCACGCAGTCGCGCGCAAACGGAACATCATACTTGACGCAGCAGTAGAAATATGCAAGACTTTCCGAGGTCTTTTTTGCAAGCTGCGCATAATATTCTTGCTGTTCCAGTTCGCTGACATTTTCGCTCATTTTACCTCCAAAAAACGCAAAAAGCGCTGTCCCGATACCTTTCCCATAGGAAAAGCACCGGAACAGCGCGTAAGCACCTCTGTTTATTTTGCTTAATTATACCATATAATCATCAAAAATGCAAGAGATGTTGCATGTTTTTGTTTTAGTACCGGCTAAAACGGTCAGATTCTTTCATTGAAGCGTTCAGAAAATCCGTGTCAATCTTCACACGCGCAGTTAATTTTCCGAACTGATTTAGGATGTAGTCCAGTGCCTTTTTCTTGGCATTTTCAAAGTCTTCCGTGCCAAGTGGATAAAGCGGTATATCGAGCGGTTTGTATGCAAGAAACCACAATCCCCCACATTCTGCATAATGGTGGATTATAACTTCTGTACCTTCGAGTTTGAATATAGTCCCGTTCTTTGCATCTTCACCGATGCGCGCGTTACTTATCCACTTCATTGTCAGCCTCCACTTCTTGCTCTTTGAGCCATTGCATAGTTCCCTGGTTGATTTCTCTAATAGCGGGTTTTGTTCCCTCTCCGCCGCCTTTACCCGGCATGAGTTCAACGCTGCATTTAATTGCTCCACGCTTATAACGCTTACTGCATACTAACGTCGTGTTTTTCATAGTGTTTCCTCCTTGTATCCAACGATGTCTTCTTCCGATATTCTCTCTGCGTAAATACGGTCCAGGAGTCTTGCGGGTGTTTATATCCACCTTTCTCCGTCCCAACGTATGAACGAATAGTCTCCAGTTTGCGGTTTTATCTCAATTTGATTCATTTCCACATCAACATACCCACCGCAATACTCGCATTGGGCTTCCCATGGTGAGTGCGGCGCACCGCAGTTTTGGCAAACCGTTCTGTGAAGAATCTGCGCGGTTTTATCCGATAGTCCCTTCACCGGATACTCTTCGCCATCTAAAGTGAGTGTCCCAATCAGTTCGCCGATTTTCGCGTAAATCTTCTGTGGTGTTTCGTTCATTGCATCGTCGCGTTTCTTTTCAAGATTTCGGATGCGCTGTTCTACGTTTGAGTAGAGGTCTTCAAATTTCTCATTATCGCCCATGAACTTCTAACCTCCCCGCGATATACGACACGCGCAAAGCAGTTGCCGTCAGCACGCCGATCTTTTCGTGTTTACTGTCATTGCTCAGCACGTCTACCTCGAACGTGACATCATATGTCCCATCGCCGTTGTACTTTTGCGAAACGAATCTGTACTTGGTTCCTTCCAGTATCTCCGCGAAGTTGACTCCCGGCCCGATTTCCTTCAAAAAATCAAGTCTTTCTATCATCGGCTCCGCCCAATCGGAGAATTGCCGCATATGCTCAAGCGCTTCGTCCGCCTGCCGTGCAAATTCTGACAGTTCCCATTCCCGTCGCTTGCTTTCAGCGTCCCTCTGGCGTTTCTTTTGCTTCCATCTGGCATCGAGCCATTGTTGGTTATGCTTCGCCATACGTTTTCTCCATCCCGTCCGTCAGGATTTCAATCGCTTTTTGCGTTCTATACACAATTTCTTGGATTCGAGGATCTTGAAGACGTCTCAAATCTGCAACAGCATTGGCATATCTCACAATGTCACCATGTTTTACAACGCCCGGAAGCATAAACACAGCATATTCCTCTCCACGTGCTTTAACGCGTTCCAAAATATTCTTGATGCACTTCTCGTCGATGTCAACGCCACACTGCTCCTCACATACGGAGCCTGTTATTGTGTTGCACACGAAAATAGTCTTAAATCCATCTTCTCTCATTTGTTATACGTCCCCAGTACGCCGCGTTCCGCCCGATCATCGGCGCGTTTCGCCATCCACATGAGGGCTTCTTCAATATGTGTGATTGCGCAGGCGTTCTCCCTCGTGGCAAATTCGCCCTTGTTGAAGGCAGTCAGCCTATTACGCACGATTTCCAAAAGGTCAGCATCCAAAACACCATGACGCGCATTCGAGTCATTTCGTGCGCCTTTCTGAAATTTTATCTGTGCAATCACACTTTTTCTGTCCACATCCATCACAGTGTAATCGTGATAGCCACCTCCGGGTCCTTCGTTATCACTCCGAAGGATGGCGTGCGGGTTATTGTGCTTTTGAATCGTCGATAGCTTTACCATATCGTTCCTCCCATTTATCCAAAGGTTCTTTCAGAATTTCTACCGATGCAAGTTCACCGTTTACAAACTCGCATCCGCAGTAGCTGGTCGAAATTACAATTTCAGTAATATCGGGCCGTATGCTTTTCAGAAGTCCAACGGGTTTGCCGTTGAACGTCACAAATGGCGCATTCTCTGGCCGATAGTCCTTAATCGGGGCTTCCGGCGCAAGTTCCAGTTTTCTCTTAAAACTGAGCAATTCATCGACATCCTCCGTGTCCGGCAGGTTTCCATCTTCTCGCCGTAGGGAGTCAAGTGCTTTGTTGATTCCCTCAATGATGTGCGTTGCATTAACGTATTTATCCACGTTCCGCCTCCGTTTTAGACGCTTCTTCCAGCAGCCGTTTCGCATATTTCATCGACATTACAGCCAAAAGTTTCTCGATTCCTGCTGGTTCTTCGCGTTCTGCCCTCTCGATTGCACCTTCCAGCGTGGCAATCAGTTGTGTAGCGTTGATGTATCGATCTGGCTGAGATTTCGCACTCGACAGATTTCCCAGCGCTCTCAAACAATCATTGTCGCATGTAGCAACTTCGATGTTCATGCCATGGAGTATCATCTGAAGTTCGTCCACGAGATACTTCTTACTTTTACTGAGACCACCGTTTGCAAGAAGGTGAATGTAGTTCGTCACCGTGATAGGAACGGGAATCTTCTTACCCATTTGACCCGCAGTCTTCTGGATATACTTGACCATCGGGTATGTAGCCACAACGATGGTCGCACCCGTTTTTTCAGACATCTCGATGAGCATAGTGGTTTTCCCGCTACCGCGTTCTCCGGTATAAATTATCATGGTTGTATCCTTTCACACACAAGTGTCATTCAAATTCAAACATTTCTTCCACACCGATAATCTTCGCCCCGCACTCGCAGAGCGGATACCTTTGTTTCAGATTCCGTGCGTCGATATAGTTGAAGAACCATTTTTTCTGTCCACATTTCGAGCACGTCTTCCAATACCGCTGCACACCCGGCTTGCACTCGTCCGTGACGATCCAGTTGGCCGTGCCCATCGGGTAGTCGATGTACCCCATCGCCCATCCACCTTCTCCGAAAACGACAATGCTACCGTCTTCGTCATCCATGACGGCAGAAAAATGGACGCCGTATGCGCATGGGTTCACTTTCAGTTCCTTGTACCGGCTATGCTCGCTGATATCAGCCTGATTCATCGGCGCAACTGCAAGTTCTTCATTGACAGTCTCATCATATGGTGGTTCTGACATTGCACGCACTTCCTCCGTGAGAGCGTCGAATTGTTCCTGCGACATTGCCTTGATTTCATTGAAAACTGATTCCAGGTCCATCATTTCGTCCTCCCTGACAGTTTTAGTGGCATCGTTCATGTTCACGTTCTCTGTCCGATACATCACTGACAGCGTCAATGCTTTTGAACTCGCCGCATTTATACAGGCTGTACACGATGCGTCGCCACTCGACTTCCGAGAACCGTTCGCCTTTGTGCTTTTTACACCGATGCGGATAGAGATACCCCTTCTGGCATTCGTGGAATGCGCAGGTCGCACAGCAGTCAACCATCTTCGTCATCTCCAAATCGCTCGTCATATTCTTCCGGCGTGATGAACTGAATATCTTCTCCGGTATAGCCGGCAATGTCAAGGCACATCAGCTCTATCAGCGTATCTTTATTGACACACTTGCACAGAGCTTCATACGGGATCGTGTTTTTTGACTCGAAGCTCATCTGCGCTCCGAACTCTCCTCGGACGGTAAAACACACTCGATTTTCAACCATTTTCGTTCCTCCTATTCCAAGCTTTGATAGCTGCCCGCTTTGTACCCTTTATCGGTCCGTTTGCCCCGCAGTATGTACAGCGGCACTGATACATCAATTCTGTGGATATTCTTCCGTTAAACTGGTGTATCTCATCAAGATACACCGGCCAATCCACAGAGCACTTGTGGCAAAATGGGCAGTTACTCGGTTGCTCCATCTACATACCTCTCATTCCACGCACGGATAGCCGCTTCAACGTATGGTGCGAAAAGCTCCGTCTGCCTTTGGCATACTGGAGATTTCGCGTCATATGTCGGTCCCCATGCACAGCCATACGGATTAGGGTTAATCAACGGCTCCGTTCTGATAGGCTTGCCCCGGCTGGCGCACCGGTTGCAAATGATTTGTACGCGGTACACAATTTTCTTGTCGCCTCTGTAATTCTGACCTGCGAAGCGAGCATCCTTGAAACTCACCCGGCCGCGCCCGCCGCAGAACGGGCAACTACGAATTTGTTCCATCATCGTACCTCCGGTTCCACGCATCCACGGTTTCGACGTATGGGTTAAGCGACCATTTGTGCTTAAACTTAAATGTCGTTTCGCACTTCTGGCATTTTACATCCAGCATCATGACCTTTTTTCCATAGTTGCAGGTTCCACCCCGTTCCTCGACTTCTCCACCGCAGAACGGGCAGCCTTTAAGATCGTTCATTTTCCCTCCTATTCCACACTTCCGCAGCTTCTTCCCGTGTATCAAACCAGTTTGTACACGGTTCGCATTTGCACACGTCCCCGCGATTTTTGCAGGCTACAAGGAATCGATTGTGCGTGTATGGTTCACTTATCACGACGGCCTTCCCGCCGCAAAAGGGACATGGCTTTAAGTCAATCATGGTCTTCCCTCGCTTCGCACGGCAGGAAGCACGTTCCGCACGGCGGTACTTCGCACTCACCGCTCCGAACAAAAGGACATTCTTTTACTCCACAGTTCATTTTTCCTCCTGGCCTTTTCGGCGTCTTCCTGATTTAAGAACACTTTTGTTCCGAAATCTTCCTCTGTGAACTCCCAATGTGCGCTTCCCCAATCATCATAGACGCACGGCGCAACGACCTTCGCATACAATCCATCGGAAGCGCGGCAGATCATGATGCGTTTGCATTTTGTTTCTTCGATGCCGGTCAAACTGTCAGAGGTCAGAACAAACAATTTATCGCCCGGTTTGCACGGAAGAATAATGTTCATGCCTGCTTTATCGGCCTTTATCAGATTGATGATGTGATCCAGTGATAATCCGCAGGTCTCCAAGATGGTATTGGCTTCTGCCGCCGCTTTGCAGCCTTCTGGAGGCAGCATGGAATCTTCATAGCTTGCAAGTTTCTCCCATGCAGCCTCTTCCCACTTGCAGCCATACGCGCAGTTCCCTCCGACTTCGAGACATTCCTGGCTTTTGAAATGTGTGCAGCATACGCCGTTTTCGTGGCTTGTTTCACTGCTCCGTAATGTTAATCTCTCCAAAGTTCCCTCCCAGCACCTCATGCCGTTCGATTTCCGCGTTGATGCAAAAGACATCGCTGTACGGATCTGCGTCTTCGTCCTCGCAGACCAAAAGTGTCTGCTCTGCCGTTCCGACGTGTTCTCTAACGATGTACCAAACGCCGAGATTTTGCTTGCAGTAACCGATGCGGATGATTGTTCCGTCTCTAAACCACAACCGTACATCCTTGCCGAAGCAGTCAATACTACCATCATTGTAGTTGCTGTTTTCGATTTCGACCGTATCGTCGCTATAACCATAGATTGTTACCACTGGTTTGTTTCCCTCCCTTGTCCAGTTTGGATTGCTGGATTCCACCTGATACGGGCCGACATTCCGGAGACGGTTCTGCAAATCGAGGTTAAGCATATCCGACGGTGTTACTTCCACGACTTCGCTATCGCAGACCGTTTTCGCGTGCTGCTTGTCCTTGTCGTGGAATTTGAGGATGAAAGCGCCGGTATCAGGTGCAACGCCCATGATCTCCACGGAGAAGTTCCCCAATACTCGGTAGAACTCATCCTGCTCGATTATTGCCCGCAGCACGTCCTTGTGAAGTTCAAGTTGCAGATTATCGCAGATACGCGCACACATGAAATCCTCCATTTTTTCCCCCCTCCGATGCTGATATTCTCCGTTCCTCTTGAATCAGCCATGCCAATTTCTTTTCCATTTGCTCATTACGGAGCAACCACCTTTTTTCCTCTCCCCAAGGAAATCTTCTGAATCCCGGTACATCAATCGGTTCATCCGATTCGAGTTCAAGGATTCCGACCAGTGGGAAAATTCTAATCCACTTTCCGGGGTAAAACCTGTTGCGCCATTCGTTTTCCTTTTCAAGATATATCACGGAATTTGATTCATCGGTAATGATGAATTTCATTTCATCGATATCAATAAGATCGCCCGAAACATGGTATTCATCAAGGATATACGTCACGGGATAGAATATCTTGCTGTCGATTCTCCTGAGTATGACACTCATTCCGCCGCCTTTGCGATGATAGCCTCGCGGACTTTCACGCTCCGCCCCATCTTGTCTGCGAGAATTGCTGCCGCTTGGTTGATAATCGCATCTCGGTTCTCTGCAAGCGTGTCCGCTACGAGATTCTGCGCCCATGTAGATAACGGATCACTGGCAGGATTCGCATTTCCGTATCGGTATGCTGTGAAAACTTTATTGATGATTGCCTGTTTGATCTGCGCTTCGATAGTCTTAACGCCGCTTTCCATTATGGTACGCTTGATTGCCTCGTCATCGATGCTGATGCCAAACTGTACAATATGCTCCATTAACATTCCTCCGCATTCAGATAGTTGATGATTTCGTTGATTTTGACTGCAAGATCTGTGACGGTTAATTTTGTGCGTTTCAGTATATCAAATTCACCGCGTTCAGTTTTTACAGCCCCATCTGTCGAAATCGTCACCTTCGTTGCTCTTGCTTTTTCAATCTTTCCGATTTCAATCGGTTCGATTCTCTGCTTTGCCATTCTCTGCTTTGTCATTCTCTCTTTCTGGAACGGGTTGTGATACATGCCAATTTGACGGTAGTGCAGCCACAAATCGGATTCGCTTCCAGCAAAGAAGCCACGGTCTCCGCTTCTGATGGACGGGCGCGTGATTTCCCAATCGAAGGAGAATTGCTCCTTGCCGTCAACAGGCACTGTTTTCCCAACTGTTTTTACTACACCGACATTCCCATGCAGACTTTCTACATAATCTCCGGATTTAATTATCATATACACTCCTCCACATCAGTTTTTCCGCAGTCCAGATAGACTGTGACCATCTTGCCGCATTGTTCGCAGGTTATTTGCACGTTTGCATTTGATGAGCTTACAACTATTGTTCGGCCCTTGTGTTTAATTTCTACTGTCCCGTTCACGCCGCAAACTCCGACGATATGCCCGTTTGGGCAACGTATGAGCTGACTATTGCATAATTCGTTTTTTGGTTCATGGTGCTTGCAGCACGCCGCGATTTGGCAGTCTCCGTAGTTCGTCGCATGCGCGCATGCAACGTTTTTTCCATTGCAAAATCCGCTCATTGCAGCTCCTCCACGAAGCACCATGACTGTGGCGGCTTCTGCACAAAGCATCCAGAGTCCGTGCATTTCTCGCAGTCCGGGATGGCAAAACCGAGATCTGAATACGCGCACTCCCGAAACCACTTTTTGAAGGTGTTGAGCGGCAGCGGCTTATCGTAGAGTTTGAAGTCTGAAATATGCCATCCGTATAATCCATGTGCGCCGTTTGCATACGTCCGAATTTCATCGGCAGTCAGGCAAGTGTGCCGGACATCATCTTCGTTTAGCCAAAATCTGCTGTTTGAAAAAATGTTCGTTACCCTGTCGCAGACAAACTCCCCAATGACCTTGCCATTTCCCGGATATAGGCCGCCCACATCCTTCGCAGTAAAAACGTCTGTTGGTTTTTCAGTAAACAGTTTTCTGTCTTCTTGATTCAATATCCAAAGCATGTCAGGTCCATGTGTGCAGTAGATGTACACCTTAAATGGCACGTCCAACTGGGGCTGTCTTTTACGAACTTCGATTGTCTTTTCACCATTGGCAATCTTCGAGCACCACTTTGGTCTGATGCTGATGAGCACTGCTTGGCTCATTTCTTCACCTCCACGCATTCGTTCCACCGAATGTTGACCCTGTACCCGTTGACGTTGTTGACACTCCCCACGGCTAAAGCCGGGGGATTCTCGCTTCTACGACCGCTGCCTGCACTTGCGAGGTCTACGCAATCTCTACGAGCGTTAATTTGGGCGTGTCCCGTCCTATGGTTGTTCTCCATAAGGATTCCTTTCTACGCCAATAGGCGTAATCCTTCACTCAAGATATTCTTCGCGGCGTTGATATCCCGGTCATGGCAATTCCTCCACATAGCACCATCTTTGTGGTGCTTTAGTAATCGCCGCTGGAATTATGCAATTTTCATCATAGATACAGGCTGTGCTTTCGTACCCACTCTTGTTGCATGATTTGCATTTTTTCCAAGTGTGAAATTCTATCAGTTCCTTCGGCGTATCGTAGATTTTCAGGTTGGAGATATGCCAGCCGTAGCCGACGCCGCCGTCCAGATACTTCTCCAGCTCGTCTTTTGTCAGGCAGGCATCCGCAAGAAGCGTATCAAGTGGTGTGCAGTCCATGTTCCAATCGCAGATGCAATATTTCGGCGGTTCACAGCTTCCTCCTACTCTGACGATCCTTTCATAAATGTCGTCGCATACAAACTCGCCGATGACCTTTTGCCGCTTATCCAGTAAGCCAGTGGTCGGCGCTTTTTCCGTCTTTATAAAAACCGGCTTGCCGTGATACGTCTCTCCATAATTCTCATCGCCGTCTTTCATAATGGTGATTAGCTTTTCCTCCGGTTTTGTGCAGTAGATGTAGCACTTAAACGGCGTATCCATCTTCGGGCGCGTCTTGCGCACCTCAATCGTTTTCTCTCCGCTTATGATCTTCTCGCACCACTTTGGTCTGATGCTGATGAGCACTGCTTGGCTCATTTCTTCACCTCCACGCATTCGTTCCACCGAATGTTGACCCTGTACCCGTTGACAGTGATAACGTATCCATGGTACTTTCCGTCGTATTTTTCCGCTGCATACAGCGCACCGATTTTCGGCCGCATCTGCTGAAAAATCGGGATATCATGCGTAATTTTTATCGTGACCTTCTCATGTGCCAAGTCGCCCGGCGAGCTGGTTTCTTTCCACTGGCTCCACATTCCGTTGCGCCGCGCGAAATTGAAGCAAGTCTGACTGCAGAAATAACTTTTTTGTCCAGGTTCCCTGATTCGCGTCACACGTTTCCCGCACACCGGGCAGACAAACTGCACATTTACCGACATTGGTCTTTCTCTTCAGTGGCTTCCTCAAACGGCCTGTACTCAACCTTCTCAGGCTTCCCTTCCCAGCTCCATCCGCAGTTGAAACACTTCTTCTGCGGGATAGGCGGGAACGTAGCGATCACGATATTCTGCAGTTCTGCACCGCATTTAGGGCAAGTTTCAATGAGAATGCTCATTCAGCGTTCCTCCGTTCATAGAAGAATTTGTTGTACGCATCGTAGCGGTCTTGAATGTGTGTCGTGGCAACCATATCTGCCGTTCTATTCTTTAGTTTCCGAATCGGTTTTGTAACGGCACATTCTGGTTTCCAGCCTCGTTTAATCCTTCTTTTAATCGTAGCGTATGGGATTCCCGTCTTATCTGCCCACTGGGACATAGTCAACTTTTCCCCAAATGCTTCAATATAGTGGTTTCTTCTGGTATTGTTGCATTGCGTCTTATGGTCAACCCATCTGCAATTATCTGGCGTATAATCACCATCGTTATCGATTCTGTCGATAGACAATTCAGGAGAATACCCCGCGTTAAGTGCCCATTTTTTGAACGCGCAGTAATCATTTCTCCATTTATCATCCATCTTGATTCCTCGCGCCCCATACCATTTGTAATGATATTCCGTTTCGCAGTAACACCTTGCGCGCATTCCACTCCAAATGTTATGCAGGCGTTTATGACTGTCTCCATGTATCGTTGCATTTTTCCTTCTGTATTCGTTGTGCTTGCACCCGCAGCTCTTACGTTTTTTCGTTTTTATCTCCTGCGTGGATAAGTAACGTATGTTTCCGCATGAGCACAAGCACTTCCACTGTCTTACCTTATGGCCGTCATTCCTGATTTTGGGTTCACCTTCTTCTAGTACTTTGAACTCACCGAAGGAGTATCCTGTTAAATCAATTTTTGGTTCTTTGGAGCCACTGATTATACTTTCCATAACGTCTCTCCCACGAAACAAGTTCATCCTTCGTCATGTCCCTAGAGAACCAATCCCAGAATCCGCACGGATTCATTTCTGGGCAAAATCCTCGATAGACACAGTTACACACCAGCACATCCGCAATTTCAGGTTCGATCTCGTGGAGTGCTGCCTTGAAGTCCTCGGCGTACTGTCGCGTCTCCGGAGCGGCTTTACGACACAAACGTTTTCGCATGGTGTCAATTTGCGCCTGTACATTTGCTTCTCCTACGAAGTCAACCGGCGCGTCCTGCGGCAGTTTGTCGCGGTCAATGCCCGTCCGGTCTGAGCGCTGTGTTCTGATGAAACACTCCCATTTGTGGCGGCTCCAATGCGTAGCAATCCAACTTTTGATTCCCTTCCATATCCATTTGACGGAAATGTCTCTGATTGTAGAATGCTCCGCAATCAGGATCTTCCGTTTGAATTCCGTACTCGGCTCATGGTCGAGCGGCGGCTTTCCAACCGTTGACCGGCAATCTGAAGCGACCTCCATCCAGTCACCTTTGATTTTCGTAATTTCAGTTTTCATGGATACATCACCTGCTTTCTTATTCTGATTGCTTCTTCGCTCTGCATGATATCGTCTTCGGCTGCAACATAGCCGACGATTGAGTGATGAGACGCGATTGGCTCGATGTCGCCGAGGTCAATGCGTAGCCCATCAGGATAGCCAAAGTAGAAGCCCCTGACTCTCATTTTTTTGATACACAGTCCTGTGTCGAATAGACAGTAGTCACCGATTTTGCATGGAATTGTAAGCGTTTGTCCGCCGTTCAGTGTTTTCATTTGGCCTCCTTGTCACATGGGCTTCGCAGCCACTCGACGTATTTATCTCGGATGTCCGGGCATTCCCAATCGGTTATTCCGAAACGGCAAAGCATCTCTTTTACTATCCCAGAAATAGCTCCGTACAGAATGTCCGCAAGCTGATTGTCGTCTGCCTGCCTGATGTATTCTCCATTAGTTAGCGGGTCGGTATCGATTCCTAACTTTGCACGGTTCGCGGCGCATTCGCTCCCGCGATATGCCGCAGTGCAGTTTTTTACCGGGCAGTTATAGCACCCTGCTTCCATCATGGGCAGCATGGCTGTCCCTCCTTCTGTTTCTCCAGATACTCTTTCAGCAGCTGGCATTCTTCCATACAGCTCTTTGACTCCACTTTCCCGTTTTTGTATCCTACCACTGACCCCCATCCATGGTCACATCCATCGCACGGGTTTTTGCCTATTGGCTGTACAAGAGATTCCAATCGTTTTACTTCTGATGCAAGTAACTCAAGTTGTTCTGCGGCAGCTTCATACAGTTTGATTCTGCACCCTTCCACATTCACGAACGGACACATCGATTCGCAGTCAAGATCCCCTGTCGTGTCATCGCAGCAACGTAGTCCACGGATAATATCGTCCGTTCTCATTCTTTCACCTCATAGCAATCTTTTAAGCCTGGATTCCGTCGGCAGCACGAACATTTCTGGTGCCGGCAATTCCACCGGCAGCCGTCGCACTCTCCCAGCGTGATACAGCCGAAATAGTCAGGATGTTCATTGATGATTTGGTGCAGTTTCAGCAGCGCATATCCGGCCGTCGGCGAAGATTTGTTTTCAATCAACGCCATATCCAAATATGCAGTTAAGTTCCCAGCATGAATGTGCTTAGCCATCTTTCTGCGCTCCAATCAAATACTTCCAAGCATCGCCGGGATTTTTTTCATCTCCGAAGTGCCGTTTCGTGACCGCAATGCAGAACGGTTCAATTTCGCTTGCCCACTTGACACTTTTCCAGCCGTTGAGCTGCATCCAGATCAAAGGGAATCCGCCCAAGCCGTCGAATAAGCTTCCTAACGTTGCATCACGTTCATACTGTGCGCAAAGTTGTTTCAGAACCCATTTCCAAGGCGGTAGCGCGATAGAGTTTCCGAGTGCTCGATACCGCGCGCTGTCTGAGGATTCCTTATGGAGTTTCCCCTTTTCATCTGTCCATGCGCCGATGTCTGTCCAACCATCAGGGAAATTTTGCAGCCGTTCGCATTCCATCGGTGTCAGGCGGCGCACGATTCCGTGCTGTACGCTTAAATCTGTCGCAGACTTGCCTTGCCGTGCGCTCTGCGTACACGAAATATCCGATTCCGCAAAACTGTCGGAACGCTCCCAGGCATAAGTCAGTGGCACTTGATTCCCAACGGTTTCCATTCTGCTTTGCAGTGTCGGAACGACATCCCCACATTCACGAATCACGTCGTTTGCGTGGCTCATATCCAGAATCGCAATTCCACCTTGATTCTTCGACGGGTCAGGCGAAGTGGTATCAAGCGTCCTCGCCGTGTCTACCTCTCTGCACCCGCTCTTTGGGTTTGGAGATTTCATGCTGTTGGATGCAAAAGAATCGAGACTATACACAACTGCTGGCTTATTTCCACCGCACTCTGCGTTGAGCGTCGGTGACTGTTCTTCTTGATATCCGATGCTCCGCGCATTTTCGCTATTGCCAAGCTTGAATCCCGCGCAATACACGCCATGCCTGTCGGCAGCCGTGAGCGTCGGGGAGGGTTCTCCGTCGTGTCCCACTCCGAGTCCGTTTCCCGCACCATCGTCTTTTCTGGTGTCACCACCGCCAGAGAATCGAGTTGCCTTGTCGTTGATAGGTACACAGAAAACGCTTTGTCTGTTCTGACCGCTATTTTCCTGCGCTGGAAGCGTAGGCCAAATTCCGTCCGCGCCGTATACACGATTTGTCTGCGTATCATACGGGGTCAGGCATCTTGCCCATTCGCCTGATTCGTGAGTGCCGCTTTCAGTGCCTCTGGAAGGTCTTTCCCCCGCTTCTCTGCCCGTCTCAGGATGCCCATACACGCCTTTGGTGTTAAAGAGTATTTCGTGTGCGGTCGTTCCTCCAAAATCTGCGACAAGCGCGATTCTACGGCGGCGTTGGGGGACTCCCCACCATTGCGCGTCGAGCACGCGCCAAGCCACGCTCCATCGTCCGTCCACGTCCCTGTACCCCCCCCAAGTCGGCCATCCCTTGTCAGGCACTTGAATATCGGGAGCTTCCGGCTCTGCGACGCGGATTGCTTCTTCGAGGACTGCCGCGAAGTCACGGCCTTTGTTTGAGCTGAATGTTCCTGCCACATTTTCCCATACCATGTATCTTGGTCGAACAAACTCACCTGTCCGTCCGGTCTTTCTGTCATGTTCTCGCATCTCCTTGATAATTCTGATTTGTTCCATGAAAAGGCCAGAACGTTCGCCTGCAAGTCCTTTGCGCTTTCCAGCTATTGATAAGTCCTGTCTAACAAGGTGAACCACCAATTATGCAGTCAACCGGTTCGATTTCCGCGCCGTTGATTTTGCAAATATCGCCAAGATGAATCACCTAAATCACCCCCAGTTTTTTTTGTAGTTGTATACGGTCTGCCGAGTTACGCCAAGTTCCCTACAGATCTTTGCCTGCGGTATTTTCAAGCGTAGCATTTCCTTCAGCCGTTCCAAATCAAACTCTCCGCCTACGTTCGGCCTTCCTTGCTTCTCTTTTGTGCCGCCGTCAAGGCAATTGCAGCACTCAGTGTCCGCATAAGGACAGTGATAAAGGCAGAAATCAATTTCGTCCTGCGTTTCTTTCGTTACCCTCTCCGGCGTGTCTGACCTGTAAATGCTTTTCCATGGTGCTACCGCCAATCTGAATACATCTTCACGCATAGATTCCATTGTTTCTGCCTCCGATTCAGTCGATTAGTTCCGTTATCGTTATTTCTGCTCTAGGATTTTCTTTGTCGTAGAAAACCCGGCTTCCATCATGTGATACCGCAATTTCACTGTTGTCATCATTCAGGACCCCAGCCCTCACAAGGATGTCCATCGTAGCTTCAATCAGGTTGCACAGGTCAACCTTTCTCCGTGTCGGCATGAAGTAAACGCACTTCACATTTACAGGAAAGTCAATCGCCACCGATGGTTTTCTGATTTGCCACAAGCACGCTTGCTCATATTCCTTGTACTGCTGAGACGGTATAACCATTCGTTTTCCGGTTTTTTTATTGAATATGATTTGGCTGCTGTTTTTCTTCGTGCGTGGTGGTGTTCTGAGTATGATTTTAATTTCTTTCATAAGATCACCTCAGATTGTCAATTCGTAGTCATCGCCACCAGCCGCTTCTCCGTCATCCGTTTCCTGCGGTTCTTCTCCCTGCATGGACTGACAAAGCTCCCAAAACGCATCTACGAAGCCGGTGTTGAATGCCCGCATGAATTCTGTCCTGTCGTGCATATAGCCTTTTGCCATCGCGTTTGCGAACGCAGTCCAGAGGCAGTCGATCATTTCTTCTCGATAGTCGTCGCTCTGAATAACAATCTGTTCAATTCTCAGTTCTGCCCATGTTTTTTCCTCACCGGCGCTGTTTTTGTATTCTTTGCTTGACCATCTTCCAGCTATTAAAACCTGATCGCCCTTCCGAACGCGCTGCGCGATATTGGTTTGAGGAGATTCCCCTAATGCGAGGACGTTCATGAACTTTTTTTCCTCGTATGCTACGCCAAATGTGACTTTTGGCATCGGGGGTTTGTTGTTTGAACCCTTTGTGTATTCGAGCTTTGCGTCCCGCGTAACCTTTCCCCAAATAAGCATGGTTTCGCATGACTGCCGTTTTGGGTCTTTTGGGTCCTGTGTGACCCCGCCATTTATGATTGGCCTCATTACTCACCACCACCGAAAAAGCCATCGTCCGTGTAGGACGTTGCTACTGCTTCTGGTTTGCTTTCGGTTGCTGCCTTTTTCCGCTTGACGGGTGCTGGAGCCTGTACTTCTTCCTGCTTGGCATCATTTCTTCGATCAAGTTCAGCGCTCACGGCAGCTTCATCGAAGAAGTCATCGTCCGATGCAGCAGTGATAGCAGGAGTTGTCGAAACCGCGCCAGTCACTTCTCCAGTTGACTTGTCAACGTTGATAATCGGCATATCGGGAACGATGCCTGATTCGGAATCATTGTCCATCGCATATCGAACTTCATTTGAGAGAGGCGCATAGCCAGAGTTCAGGAGGCTCCGTAGGACTGTTTTCTTGCACATTCTTTCCTGACCGCCGCCAACATCGTACCATGGCGTCGATTTGCGCATCTTTTCTTCCTCTTCCGCCGTCATTTCACCAGCGATAAACTGGTCATATTTGTCACGTTTGAACGCCTGCGCGTATTTTTCTGCATGATTCAGGAGTTTTTCCATAGACCAGTATTCACTTCTGAAGAGTCCGTCCTTCAACTCGAAGTATGCGTAATAGCCGGTGATTTTTGCGCTTTCACGTTCTTCATCCGTGTCGTATACGTTGAAGTCAAACGACGGCTTCCCAGTTCTGCGGTCACGACCCTTATATTCACCCTCGCGGATATCGATGCAATCGATATCGTTGTAGACCCCCGTAGAAAGAGCCAGTTGGAGCATGCCTTTATAACCAAGGATAAAACTGCACGTCTGTCCATACGGCACAAGATAATATCCCATGCCAAGGGTCAGCCCCATACCTTCACCACGAAGTGCGGCTGCGACGATTGTTCCTGGGTCACACATTTTAAGCTGCTCGGATGCGTTGACAGCAGAAATCAATGTGGACGTGAATCTTGCTGCTACTTTATCGTCTTTCAGCGACTTCTGAATAAGTCCTTGCATCGCATTGGACGTGATAGCGTTTGAGAACGTCTGCTTCTGTGCAGGCGGCGTAAGTCTAGTTGTTGCGTTCATATTTCACATTCCTTTCGTATATCAGTCTCCGAATTTCGGTACACGGCAGAATCGGATGCCGTTGGCGTTCAGCCAGTCCCGAAGTTTGATTTTCTGCTCATTGGTAACGTACACTCTGAAATCGAGCACAGAAACCGGTTCTGCTTGCGCGTTTTCCATCCCCTCGACGTGAGAAAGATTTGACGAATTCAGCATTTCTTCCGCCCGGCGCGCAGTTTCTTCTTCGATTTTCCGTTGTGCGTCCCTTTCAGCCTGCTCGCGCTGTGCCTTTTCCACAGCAGCTTCGCACACCGCAATCGTCTCACGTCTTGCGCGTTCGGCTGCTTCTTCGGCAGCTCTGCGTGCTTCCCGCTCCTTTTTCAGCCTATTCAGTTCTCCGCCGCGCCGCATGGCCGCTCCAAGGTCAAGCGTTTTCTGATATTCCAGGAAGATTTCACTCTCGAACTCTCCGCCAGTTTCTGTGATGGTTGCAACGTTCTCTGCAATGGCGCTCACAGCTTGCTGGATGTCCGATTTCGCCGTTTCCATATCATAAGTGGCATTCATCCAGCGCGGGTTTTCAATCCGTTCAAATTGAAGCCACGCTTGCTGATTGAGCGATTCAAAGAATGCTTTGAGTTCTTCCCGCTTCTCTGTTTTCCGTTTTTCATCAAAAGCCTTGACCTGTACATCAATGTTCTTCGCAGCCTCGTCGCACATACCGGACAGTTCTTTCATTTTCGCCTCGAAGTCGTTGTACGGCTCCAGATAGCGTTTCTTGATTGTGATTCGCTGTTCTGATATGGTCTTTGACAGTTTTGAAATCTTGGCTTTATCAGCCTTTGCCGCTCCAATTTCGTCTTCGGTGACGACCATGCTCTTGTAAGATGCAAGATTCTCGGTCAGCCATGTTTTCACTTCCTCGAAGTTGAATGCGATACTCTGTGGAAGTGCTTTGTCGAGGTCGGTTATCATCCTGATTTCCGTTGTTTCCATCAAGCGTTCACCTCCGGCATGTCGTATTCCGTAATGTGCTTCAATGGGAAGTAATCAGGATTGACGGCAATTCGCGGCACATTCACCGCCACGACTATTGCTCTGTTCTTTCCCTTTCCAGCCGGCACAAGCACACGATCTCCAACGTTCAGCGCCATGTCCGTTTCATAGCTGTACCCGCGTCCGACGTATGCTTTCGCACTTTCTCTGTAAAATTTGACTTCAACGATCAATGTGTTCCTTCCTTTCATATTCTCAAAGTCATCGGCGGCATCTGCCGCTTTTGGATGTACCCCCAGAACGTATCTGCTTTGTCCAGCAGCCATGCGAGGTCTTCTTCGCACTCTGCCCGTTCGATTCGGCGTGTTCTCATTGACCAGTCACCACGGATGTCCTGAAGCGCGGCAAACAGATCAACAAAATCCCATCCAGTAGCCAATAGCTGCCATTGTGTTTGGGCGAGGTAGTAAATCGGCACATTTCCATCGGCCCACTTCTCATAGTCAGCTTTTTTCATGAGCTGTCCGGTTTTGATTTCCAAGATACCTCGGCGTCCGTTTTCGTCCGTCAGGTCTCCGTCAAGGGTCGCCGTAAGCCAGGGCCGCTCACTCTGAGCCAGAATGTCGTATGGAAAGTGCTCGACCTGCATTTGCGGATTCATGGCTGCATACAACTCTCGAAGCGCTGGCTCCATCCGAACGCCGCGTTCAACCGCAGCATTCGCGGATATGTCCTTTTGCTTTTTTTGCCCCGTTTTTATTCTCCAGAGTTCCACTGGAGATGTCCACGGTGAGAGTCCGCAAACCGCTGCAGCGTCAGAACCACCGATTCCGAGTTCCTGCCGGCCAATCAGCCAGCTGTCCCGGTCTTCAAAATGTTTCCGGATTAGGCTCATGGCTTCACCGCCTGATTCATGTCTTCCCAAGGAATATGCGCCCTCATGGAAATCATCTGTAATTCTCCGAGCGTAAACTGTCGAGGGTCGTTTATCTTTTTACGCGCAGTTGGCACAGATCTCCCAATCATTTCCGCGACCTTTGATACAGGCGCATATCCTCTTATCAAACGAGTGACCCTTATGAAATCAGGCTCTTTCTTTTTCAAGCGTGGCATATTTCCTCCTTGCGCTGCGTATTCGCCAAAAGTTCCTTGATCTGCTGGTAGTCCATTCCAACCTGCAGAAGAACCGACACCCGATTTTCCATTGCAGATATCGCTTGCAATTCATCCGACGTCATGTAGTCGCTTGCGTTCGTGTTTTTGTCTGCTCCACGTTCTTCGCGGACTTGCCGTGCTGACTTTCCAATCGCCATTCGATATGCCAGATCTGTGTACTGACCATACTTCAGTTTCTTGTGTGGACTATCCGGAAGTGCCTTAATCGCGTCGGTCATTTCAAGTCTGATTGGTTTTCGCGCCGCACGGGTTGCCCGCACGTTCATCAGCTCTTCCCGCATGGCGTAGAACTGCCGAACCAATTCTTTCTTGAATTTGATAACGGCCGAAGTGTTGCGAAGAAACGTTAGCAGCAGCGTCGCTTGCTGCTCATTCAGCTTATATTTCTTTGCCGTTGTCGCACCGACTTCTCGTTTTCTCACTTCGATTTCAAATCGAAGTGAGCCAAACTCTTTGAAATCAGCTTCATGTTGCTGAATCAGTCGCGTCACAGTATGGTGTTGAACCCCGGCGCATTCAGCGATGACTTCTGATGTTGTGAACGGTTCTTCCGTGTTTGGTGCTAAGAATACGAGGTCGTTCATGTTTGTTGCCTCCGATGCTTTGCCCGCTCATCATTGGCATCAAACGTTGATCTTCCAAAATAAGCGTAAACCTTATCCATCATGAAAGGATGCGGCGTTCGTCCTTCCAGCCAGTTCGTAACAGTTGACTGGCTGATTCCAAGATCTTTAGCCAATCTGTATCTGGTCACACCCTTCGTTTGCATCATTTTTTGTAATGTTTCAGAAAAGTTCACAATTTCACCTCCATTGGGGATTGACATTAGCAAGTTGGAGTAGTAAAATTCTGAACGTCCAATACAGAATCAAGCTACTCATCCATCTTGGGTATTTCTATACCCAACTGGAATATCGGCTTGCCTCATGCTCCATATTTTACACCATTATTGAATCATTTGCAACCCTATTGGAGCAAATTGCTTATCCAAAATTGGAGGTATATTTTTATGGATTTTTCACAAAAACTCAAAACACTCATGCGTGAGCGCAGTCTGTCCGCTTATAAACTGGCGAATGACCTGCATTGCTCACAAACCACAATCCGCAACTGGATTGATGGACGGACAACGCCGCAACCACGGACGCTTATTCAACTTTGTGAATATTTTGGTGTCTCCGAGCAGGAGTTAATTGGCGGTTTACCCGCGCAAAAAAAAGACCCCGATGTCAGTAACGACACCGAGGCCATGGAGATGGTTCGTATTTTTAGCCAGTTGTCTGCAACCACTCGCTCCAAATTGCTTGAACTGGCTCGTCTTTATTCAGACGCAGAATGCAAAACTGAAGGAATCTAAGTAATCCATCTTTGTCGCTCACTTTCTCTAAGAGCTCCTTGAATTTCTCATCAAGATTGATTGTGTTCTGTACTTTTTTAATTCCATGGAGGTTATTCGTTTGGGAAACAATATCAATGAGCGCGATCAAGCAGTTCTGGACGCGCTTGATGAAAACATCAAGATTGCTCCAAGCATCGGAGTCTGTGCAGATACTTTTTATGCTTTGAAGCAGGAATTTCTTCGTGTTATGAAGGAACGTAATGATGCCTTGGAGAAATTGCAGGAGGCCACTCATCATGAAGTGTAAATCCTGTGGTCGTGAAATTGAATCCAACTCTATGTTCTGTAACTGGTGTGGAGAAAAACAGATAAAGGAACGGAAGAAAAAAGACGAAATCAAAGTTCCTTCTCCCCGCAAGCTTGCTAGTGGTAACTGGAGAATTTATTTGGATGCGGAGAAGCAGAGTATCACAGAGCCAACAAAAGCGCTGTGCATTGCAAAGGCAAAAGCTGTTCGTGCAGGGTTCATTGAAAAGAAAAAGCTTGCCCCAAAACTTACGGTAAAGCAAGCTATACAAAAAATGATGGAAGGGAAATCCAAGATAATATCGCCGGCCACATATCGCGGCTACGATATCGTTCTTCGGCACGGTTTCCAGCAATACATGAACACGGATATTTCCGCCAGCATCGATTGGCAATCGGTTGTCAACGAGGAAGCGAAACACGTTTCTGCGAAGACTGTCTTTAACCGATGGAACGTCATTTCTGCTGCTATGCGGTATGCTGGAATAACCCCTCCAAAAGTCGAACTACCAAAATTCAGCAAGGGCGGTCTTCCTTATTTGGACTTTGAACAAATACAAATTTTTATTCCATTGATTCATGGGAAGACTTGCGAACTCGCAGCATTATTAGCCTTGCATTCGCTGAGACTTTCAGAACTCGTTGACCTGAAGCGGAAAGATATCGTAATCTCAAAGGATGGAAGGGCTACAATCAACGTATCTGGAGCGCGTGTTCTTGATTCCAACAATCGGTTGGTTGAGAAGGACACTAACAAAACATATGCCTCCAAAAGAGAAGTCCCCGTTGTAATTCCGCGTCTTCTCGAAATCATTCCTGACATTGACGCTGACGAATATATTGTTCAGCTATCGCCTCAAGCTATTGGGAAACAAATCAATAAAATCTGCAAAACAAATAATCTACCGCTCGTTTCCGTCCATGGATTGCGCAGATCATTTGCATCGCTTGGCTACCATCTTGGCTGGCCTGAACTTCGTACAATGAGTTTTGGCGGTTGGACAAATATAGAGACAGTTCATGCGCACTATCTACATGAATCTCAAAAAGACATCGATCAGCATTCCGAAAAGATGAAGGATTTTTACAAAAACATCCAGGTCTAACGTATGCAAAATCGGCACGGATTTTTGCACGCTTCAAAAATCCTCATATATATTTACCGTTTTGCTTGTAGTGTCAGGGGTTCGAATCCCTCATCCCCTGCCAAAAGGAAAAACCCGTAATCTTTAAGTATTACGGGTTTTTCCTTGTATATCAACGCCTTGCTGGCTTTTCCATTGAAAGCAGTTTTTCATTTACTTGCATTGATTTTTTAGTTCTGTAAGCGTTTTTTGCCTCAAAATCGGCACGAAAATCGGCACGAAATTGAGCACAAAAATGGGGCTGCATCCGCAGTCCCATTCGCTTATTCTGTAGGTGGAAGCATCACATCGTAGTCCGTCAACGCCTCTTTCCGAACGTCTTCTTCGTCCTGAAAAACGTCCGTTTCGACGAGTTTCCGCATGAGGTCGTATATAGCTTCTTCCCGGATTAACCGCTTTCTCTCTGTGTAGTAGAACTTCGGGATCTCAAAGTAACTTTCAAAGAAATCTGTTGCTCGCTTTAGATAGCTATCGCCCATTCGATTTTCTCCCACGCAGTGCGCAAATCAACGACCACTCGCCATCTGGGATGATCTGCATTGTTTTCCCGTATCCGCTGTGAACTTTGTTGTTGTCGACTGCATCCGGCATCAAAGGTTCGAATACAGTTTGATACTCTGCAAAATCCTCGTTCCACGTTTTCTCAAGCGCTTCAAAAAAGAGTTTTCTCAGGCGTTTGAACTGTCGGCTTCGCTCAAATCCGTCCATTCCCTCCCATTTCATTTTCCACTGCTCCCGAAGCCATTATCTCCGCGTTCTGTCTTTTCAAGAGATTCGACCTCAACCAGTTCGACACGCTCATATGGAATGATAATCAACTGCGCAATCTTGTCCCCTTCCGATACGCAGTACATTTCGTCGCTCGTGTTGACCAGCGTCACCATGATCTCGCCGGTATATCCCACGTCGATTGTTCCTGAGCATATGATTCCATGATTCCGAAGCAGGCCGCTCTTGGCTCTGATTGCGCCGAAGTACCCCTTCGGGATTTCGACATGGATGCCGGTGTGGAAAGTGCATCTTCCGCCGGCCGGAATATAATTTCCCTTCGACGCATATAAATCCATGCCGGCATCGTCCTGGTGCGCATACGTTGGAGTCTTCGCGGACGGTTCTCTCACATAGCGCACACGATTGTCCTCGAATTTTGCGTTTTCAAGAAATCTCGCCGCAAGCTGTTCTTGAATACCGTGCATGTCTTCGTGCTGCTGCATGAGTGCGCCCTGCAAGAATCCGCGCCAGTACGCGCATCCAGTCCCATTTAGGTTTGCTTCTGCATCAATTTGTTTCATGGCCATCTCGACCACTGTTATTTTGTCTTTTTGCATTAACGTTTTCCTCTCCCTGCATAGTTGAATTTCTTTATATACGGATTCCGTTCAGAGAACGGGGTGAAATTCTTCCCGTATGCTTTTTTCAAGATACGGTCTATCTGTTCCTGCTTGTAATCTGCTTCCACGCGTCCAGTCCACGCATCCCCATATTCTTGATCGAGTTCCATAACGCGTCTGGCGATTTTTTCTTGCCGTTGTTCTCCAAACCCTTCTTCATAAAGCGCGATAGAAAAGAAGTCTGCCGCCTTTTGAAAACCGGTGTCAACACCAATGGTCAGTTCAGTTTGCCTTGCAATCGCAAGTTTCTGCGCGTATGTGAGTCCGTTTCCCATTACAATCCCTCCGTATAGCATGAGCGGATTTTACTCCCATTCCAGAGTGAGAATTCCACGGTGTAGAATCTTCTCTTTGGATGAACAAAAATGACCTTTCCGTAGAGCGTCTTCTTTTCACTGTTGAACTGATTTATATTTCGTTCTGGGGCAAAGCTAACGACCTTTTTTACCGTTTGTCCTAACTGTACCATTTTTCCCTCCATCTTTCGGCCGGTATACCCGACCGTCTTTGTATGCCTTGTAGCCAGCTTTTATCATGCTGCGGATTGTTTCATCAGATGGGATGCAGGATTCATAATCCGTCTCCATCATGCCTTTCCCGTCCAACGCTCTTACGATTTCAAACTTCATGCTCTTCCCTCGCCCAGCGATCATCTATGATCTTCCGCATGGTCGTTTGCCGGTAATCTTCCCGGATAAACGCAGCTATCGGTGCTTCGTCTGGCATGGCCTCGATTTTTTCAACGCACTCATCGTGAATGTACGTTAAAAATCCGTCGTACCAGATATCGTCATCCGGATATATTTCCGCGCCACACCATGCGCACATACCGGTTGCAGTTTCCCGCTGTACATCTTCAAACACTTTTCACACCCCCAGAAGCTTTTTCATTTCAAGGTAGTCCTTGCGGCCTTTTATTACCCGTCGGCTTTCCCCAGACATTTCTACCGGATGGCACTGTTCAATCAACCTGTCGTAAATGCGCTGACGCCGGATTTCGCCTTCGCCCTTCATCTGCTTTGGGGTGTAATTGCTGGTGATGACCAGCGGCACCTTCGCCCGGTAAAGCGCATCAACAATCATCGTGATATGCTCATTCATGTACTCTGTGTCACGCTCAATGCCAAGGTCATCAATCGCAATGAGGTCGTGTCTGGTTAAGTCATCGATGAATTCCTGCTTCCCGTCCCACAATGCGCTGATTTGGTTTGTAAGCCGTGGAAAGGTCGTCATCATGCAGCGATATCCCTTTGATACAAGGTCATTCACGATGCAGGCGGCGAAGAAACTCTTTCCTGTTCCGACCGTTCCATAAAGAAGAATTCCTTTTCCCAATCTTCGGAGATAGGGAAAATTCTCGCAGTAGTTCTTCATACCGGCAGTAACATCCGGCCGTGCGCCGTCATCTTTGTCGAACGTGCATTGGATCATTGCTGAATCAGAATCCGGAAAAGCCATCGTGCGCAAGCTATCGATTCGCATTGTTTCTTCCTCTGCCTTGCGCTTCTCCTCTTTCGCATCCCAATCTTCTTTCATGCACCTGCAGCCACACGAAACCGTCATCTTGTTCCCGTCCGGAAGGTTAACTTCGCGCTGCCGACGTCCACCACACTTCTTGCAATGGAGGAATCCGTCTTCCCCAATTTCCGTTCCATCGGTTTCGACAGGGACCTTTTTTGCGACGGCCCGAAGAACATTCGAAAAGCCCGATGGGTCTCTGTCCGGAACATACGATGACTCTGCTTTCTTTTGCGCGCGAATCGCCATCAGTTCTTCCAAGCTTGCGGTCATTTGTAGAAGTCCTCCGGTGAACCGTAATCGAGCGGCGCATTGTCTCGCAGAGATTGTTTTGTCGGCTGCGGTTTTCTTTCAAGCCATTCCCACACTACCCCGCGATAATTTGAAGACATGGTGCGCTCAATTACATCATTGACCGCCTGCGATCCGTATTGGTCTACTCTCTTTTTCACAACTGTCATCAAAGACTGCAAGCCACGCGGGGTATAGAATTCTTTTCGCTCAGTTTTGTATTCAAGCCACTCCTGCATTTGCTCTTGGACCATCGAAGGAAGCTTAGACATAGCAGCGCTGATCTCATTGGAAACCGGCTGCGTTTTTCCTCCCCTTTCCCCCGTACCCCCTTTTCCTTCTTTTCCTTTATTACCAGAAGTAGAACTAGAATTAGAAATAGAATAAGAGGGTAGATGTGCTGTAGATGTTCCTGTAGATTCTACATCTGACTTTGCATTATCGCTTGTATCTTCTGATTTCAGTTTCTTTGACATCCGCCATTTTGCTTGGCTAATTCTTTTTTGTTCTCGGATTTTTGCCAGTTTATCTTCATTCTGATACATCATCCAATTCGACAGGAGGTATATATCGTCAATGATTTCAACCATTCCTTCGTTGATGAAGAATTTCATGCAGAGGTCCAATTCTTCTGTGGTTCGGTCGATCATGACTGCTATATCGCTGATTGACTGAAACGGAATTTCCCTTGAGTTTATGAGGAAACCGGAGTGGTTGCATTTTCCAGCGAAGTCCATCAGTTCGAACCACACGGCCGTCAGTTTATCGCGGAAACTCTCGCCGCCGATTTTGGCTTTTTTGATTTTCTTGAAGCTCTCACCATCAAACATTCCGACTTTGAGCTTAATCCATTGAACGTTATCCATAGGTTCGAACCTCCGGCGCAACAGATATTGGCTTTGTAAACACCCAATACCCTTTTCGGGCTGCAATGTCCATAATGCACCCAAGGTCTTCCTCAGTCAGGATACCCAAGTCAATCATCGGCGCTTCTGGATCAGCAAAATTCCCCAAAATTTCATCGGCAAAAATTCTTGTTTCAAACTTCAAAGTCATTTGCAACCTCCATCAAAATGGCAGATCATCTGCATTCTCATCCAGCATCGCGAATCCGTCCGGAACATCAGATGCCGGTGCCGGTACTGTATAGGTTGGTTTCGACGTACCGTCTGCCTGCTTGCTCCCACAGAAATAGACCCGTTCAGCTACAATTTCTGCGTTGCGGCGTTTATTGCCCTCTTTGTCTGTCCAATTACGGATTTGAAGCTTACCATCAACCACAGCCATGCTTCCTTTGTCAAGATACTTTCCTACAAACTCTGCCGTCTGATTCCATGCGTTCACATCGAGGAAGTCTGTTTCACGCTCTTGTCCTTGAGCTGCATAGTCGCGTTCAACAGCAAGCGTAAAACTTGCCACAGATTTTCCACTCTGTGTCACACGCATTTCTGGCTTCTTTACAATTCTTCCTTGCACAATGATTCTGTTTAACATTTTCCACTCTCCCATTTCATTTAGGTTCGCGTGTCGCGCACACAGACGCCGCACACGCTGTTTGTACGTTCCTAGTGTGTGTTTTCACGTTCTGGCACGAAAACGTCCTCTAAACCGCACCAAACGCTTCAAGAGCGGTCAGCGTGCAAAGTACAGCTCCTACAAGAATCGCGCACGCTCCAATCAAGAGATTCCCAAATCGTTCCTTTGCCGTCTGTCCGAAGCGTGAAAACTGAATGAACAACGTACCACCTGCGATGCTTGCGATTGCGGAAAGCATCGCAAAAAGCAAGTATGTTTTTCCGTTCATCTGACGCATTTCATCCCCTTTCTGATGAGTTCACGCTGTCTTTTTGTGAATGACTTCGTTGGAGACAGCGACTTCCTTTTGTTTGCGCTCATTGCCTTGTACATGTTGTTTTCGTCCTGATAGGCCAAATATGCTTTGCACCATCCATGACATCCAATTTCGCGTTTTTCGCACCCTTTACACGGTGCTTGAATGACTGCGGCCATATTTCTACGCCCTCCTATCGGCAAAAGTATATCCCGTCCTGATATGCTACGATTTCTGTCCCTTGAATGTACTCTGACTGAAAAACCACGTCTTCTGGGAGTAGCCGTTCTCCGAGCAGTACGCGTTCCGCGCATTTGTACGCTCGTTCTACAGCTTCTTTTTCGCTTGGATTCGACGCACGCTCTTTCCAAATAACGCCAGTCCAGTAGAACGTGTTGTATTGCCTTTTCTGGGTCAGCACCGCTTCCATTGTGTCTGGATACCATTCGCATCGCATCCGATTGAGGATGACATTTCCGACCATGATGCGGGTTTCGTCGCTGCAGTCATCCCCACCAGCCTCGGCGTAAATTGCCCGTGCAAGCAGTTCAAGACATTGCGGGTCATCAACGATAAATCCGCCGGCACCTCCAATGCCGTCTTTGGTATGGGGTGGGTTGCAGAATTGTGAATAGTCAGGTTCTGTTTCGGTATCAGTTTCCTGCTGTTCCTCTTGTGTCAGCGGTGCAGTGTCCTCTGGGTTTTCCTGCTCATTCAGGTTTTCTTGGGCAGTAATAGGCATTTCAGTGTTAATTTTTGATTCTGCTTTGTTGGCAAGCGCTTGCTCGATATCGCGCTGAAAAATCATCATTGTGATTGATGTGAGGACGAGGATCACGCAGACACAGAAAAGGAATTTTCTCATGCTACCGGTCCTCCTTCTCTAGCTTCTGCATCAAGAAGCTTTTGCTTCGCTCTGTAATATTGGCTATTTTGAACGGACAGCCCTGGATGCGCTTCGTAGTACGCTCGTTTCTTGGCGTTGATTTCTTCCGCGTGTTCAGCGTAATAACTACGATTATATTCGCGTCTGTCCCGATTTTTTTCACGTTCCGCGCGGCGTTCATCAGTTTTTCCGTCGTACCATTCGATGTGTTTGTAGCTTGCTTTGTAGCAGCTTTGGCAGCAATAGTAAGTGACTGCTTCTTTTTTGCCATCTCGTTCGATCATTCTCATAAACGGTGAACCTGCGCTCGTAACTACCATCTGGCCGCATGTTCCGCATGGACGGATGATCGTCAATCGACGGTCAGTCTTTTTTCTTACACTCATATTGCTGTACCAACCGTTCAAGGTAGAACTGTGCTTTTTTGAGGTCTTCCACCGGTTTCCCCTTGAACAGATGCCACCAGATGTACTTGACTGTCTGCCACGCCAATACCGCCGATACCGGGTCGGACCATCCTTCAACCATCGCATTCAGGGCGTCGATGCACTCAATGGAGCCTTGGCAATAGTGCGTCGGATGATCTACGAAATTTTCAGCCGGTTTTTCGTCTGCGTCCTGATTCATGAATGCGTTGACCTGCGCCATTGGCTTTTTAGCTGGTGCAGGGAGAACCATTTCCTGATTCCAGCATTTCTCACAGAGTTCTGCACTTGCTTTAGACGTTCCACTACACATTTCAAGCGGAAAACTACACATTTCAAGCGGAACAGGAAGAATATCTCTATATGCGTGTGGGCAATAACGTATTCCACCGTAGCAGCTTTTGTTTTCCGCTCCCGGTTCCATTTTCAGCACAAATTCTCTCTGTGTCATTTCTTCACGACCTCCGTCCCGTAATATCTGCACCCGCAGTCAACCGCTCCGCTGAAGAACTGGCTTGCCGCGTTGAAACAGGTGAATTTATCCCATGAGTCACATCCCATGCAGGTTTTCCGGTCGATTTCCGGTTCCTCTCGCGCGGTTAATGGCGTTGTTCCTTTTCGTTCTGACATTTCTTATCGTCCTCTCGTTCAAAATATTTGCATCCACAGTTGACGAAATCTGCACAATGGGGGCTGTCTCCGTTGCAGCATACCCAGTTAAACGGTTCCCACCACTTGCATCCTTTGCATGTATCGCTCATTGTGTCTTATCCTTGACGAAGTAACGCTTGTATCGTGTTGGGTCTCCAAAACGGTCTGTGGCCGTTTCCCATATATCTTCAACCTCATAGCCGAATTTGTTTTTCAAGTCCCAAATGCGTGCTCCAAGTCGCGTGTTGCCCAGTTCTCTGGTCGCTTCCATCTGTGTGATGGAGCCGTGTTCCCTACAATACGCAACGATTCTCTCGCAGTCGTTCATAACATTCCCCTTTCTAAACGTCCACCCAGTTTCGGCAGAGCATCGCAAGCGAAACATAGGCAATAGCTTCACTCCCAACCTCTACCCAAAACTTTCCGTACATGCTGACAATGCTGATTTCATAGACTTTCCAATGCTTTAGCCCATGGTATCCGGTCTTCCCCGTGTAACGCATCCGGACTTTGCTCGTTCTATCGTTCATCGCTTCACCCTCCTAATTCTAAGTTTACTCATGGCAGCAAATGTTTTTTTACATGATTATGTAAACCCTAGAAAGTAAAAAAATGAGGGTGCAATGGGCACCCTCAAACAACATTATGCTGTTATGAATTGAAATCAACCAGCGTGATTTGCAGCCTAATACTCAGTTCAGATTACATCGAACAGGCACAGATTGTCGTTCTGCTGAGACTCGTCGAACTCCTTCAGGTAGCCGACCGCATCGCGGAAGTAGTCATTATTGAGCTCAATGGTGTAGCCACGTCTGCCGGCCTTGATGGCTTCCAGCGCAACCGTTCCAAGTCCACCAAACGGGTCAAGCACCAGATCCCCCAAATTGCTATACCGATTGATAAGCCTGTCAACGATATCCAGCTGAAGGGGGCAAACATGGTTCTCTTTTCTGCGCTGACTCTGCGTTGTATTGAGCGTCCGCATTCGGTTGATATCGTCCCATACCTGATCTGTCCAGCTTCCGGGCGCAACTACCATGAACGTGGCTGGGAGATGCCCGTCCTTGTCGTAATCCTGCATGATTTTCTTCGCACCATGTTTGACGAGCTGCCCCTGAATCTCACCAAGCGTCGCAAACACATCGACCTTCGTCGTGTAATTCATGATGGGCATTATTTGGCCCTCCCAGCTGATAGAGGCATCGGCAGCCATTGGGTGACGAAACTTCCATTAAGCGGCGAGTCTTCAATGTCCATCAACGCATTAAGGGTCATTCCCGCTTCCTCTCTACCGACGTGCCATATTTTTTGATTGGCATCGAAAAGAGCAGATGAAACAAACTCTTGGTCATACGGCGAATCTACGTCATCGTATGTTGAGGTCGGATACCGAGACTCCAAGACCGTTACGATGCAGGGGACCCATCCATACTTGTCGGTTGCTTTAGGCAGACTTTCTTTGACATCAATCCACTCTGGCATGTGGTCCAGCAGCTTGTTATATGCCGTTGTCAAGGCACCTAACGATTTTTCTAGTTCCGCATTTTTAGCCGCAAGCGTCTCAATTTCATTGGCTGCAGCTACTGCCAGCGAGCCGCCATGCCGCCTCAGTTCCTGCAAAATATCTTGTTGCTTCATTTTCAGTTCCCCTCCGAATCGTACTTCGGCTTTTCCGCCCACGCGATCACGTCGTCCCAATCGCCGTGTCCCTCCAATCCAAACGAATGGTTTCCCCAATCGTCGGTATCGACGCGGCACACATCTTTGTCCACTCCCCACTCGGTTGCGATTAGGATTTCCTGCTCATCATCAGGCATAGGGCAGTCGAACATATACTCCGGGATTTCAAAATCCGAATAGCCATGCTCGGAAAATTCAGATTTTTCCGCATCCGTCAGTGGGCGTTCGTTGAGTTTATGCCACAATACCGGCTCGACAAACTCTCCCATTGTGCTGCCGTCCCGCCTCACAGCGTACTGTAGTGTCTTGTGCTTGATTAGAGTCAGAAGCACTTGAATCTGAAGATTCATGAACCACTTTCGATTCCAAATTCTCCCGTTCCAATAGATGTTTTCTTGCAGCACCAAATCGTCCAGTGATCGAATGCAATCGCCTTCCATGTATTTGGGTTTACTCATTTCCGTTCCTCCTATTCCCTTCCGCCAAACATAGTCATTTGCTCCATGTCCGGTTCCTCTTTCTGCGCCGCCCTCCGTTTCTCAACCGGCTTGTACTCCCGTTCTGGGTTAAGAACGTCTATCGAGCAAAATTCGAAGTTCGGGCAGCGGTTCAGCCGCGTTATCTGACGGTCAATTCGAATTTCGTCTTTTGGCTCGCACCAAATCATGTCATCACCTTGAAGATAAGCATTTACGCAGTAGCGGCAGTATTGCTTCATGATGAACACCCTCACTTGAAAATGACCATTGCGGAGAAGAATTGTGACCAGCCGTATCCAGTTTTTGTAGCGCAGTGCTGATATTGGATTTCGACTTCCTCATTGTTGTAGCTCTCAAGTGCTGCATTTAACTCCCTTGTAAGTTCCCTCGCATCGCTTGCAGTAAAAATTTCAACTCTCATTTCTTCTCCTTTTTGTTCAGCAGATAATCGGCGCGTAGCGCCCGCGCAAATCCGTTGTCCGGTGCCTTCCCGTTATGGCTTGGTGTTTTGTCAAGTGCCTTTCTACACAATGCCAAACATCGATCACAGACTGCATAACCTATGACTGGTGGGTTCTTCCCGCACTTTTTGCATAGCGTCACGCCGTCCATAAGAACTTTGGGGGTAGTGCCGTTCCGCCACTTATGTTCGTTCGACGCCCGACGTGATTTCATGGCGCATTCGCCGCACGTTCGGTATCCGGGTCGTGGAGGACGCTTCCCGCATTTTGTGCATAAACCTTCAGCAGCTCGACGTTTCGCTCGCTTCGAAACATACTCAGTTTGGTGTTCTATCCACTGTTTTTTCCTTGGGTATGTTTTCTTCACATAGTCATTGATGCAATCCGGATACGGGCAGTTAAAGCAGTCATTCTTCTTGCATTCCATGTTGTTCAACCCTTGGTATCACAGCTTGTCCCTTCCATAATGGGATGCCAATCGGTTCTCTACTCCATACAGGGAATCGCATGACGGTAAGACCTCGGCTAAGTTGTTCTGGAACCACACACAAATGTGCCTGAATTTCGAGCCGTACTGTACCGTCTTCATTTTTGGACGTAGATACCCAGTCATTTGGAATGTCCCTATTCAGTTCAAATTCACACGTCGCTCCGGTCATGCGTCCGTTGAGCGAAATCGCATCTGTGTTGAACTTTGAAAAGACAAGCGCAATGAATCGGGAAGCAGCATCGCGCTGTGGAAGAGTATCGCGGCAGTTTCGAACATCTGACCATGCGAAGATTCCAGTTTTGTCCGCAAATGCTATCCTGTTCATTTCGTCGTTCCTCCATCCCACAGGAGCGGTTTCCCTTCAGCATCGACCATCACGCAAATGCCACCGTCACCGATCCGACGCAGATACATCACGTTTGTTTCGGTATCGACGTACACGATAAGAGCGGAATAATTGTCTTTGATGACCCGTTGAAATCGTTGCTGACTGTGTTCCACTACGGTTTCTGTTTTGGTGGTGTTCTTCTCACATTCACCTTCCACCGCAAGCGCGACCTCGACCACTAGCATTGCTATAATCAATATCACAAGCAGAGCGACTGTCCTTACGTAAATCTTCTCACTGAATTTCATGCGGATTCCTCCTGGTCGTAGATCGTGCCGCACCGATGAAGTTCATTCTGGTCGTATACCACAATGTTCACGGTAAACCGTCTGTCCGCGCAGTCACGGATGGTAAACGATAGGTCAACCACATCAAACTCAACAGAGTACCGATGTGTAGAACTCTCGACACTCAAGATGTCACCCTCGAAGATCTTCTCCCCGTTCCCGTCAACCAAACCGATATACTGTCCGACTGTTTTTGGAATGACCTCCACGGCTTTATTGAACGGCTCCCCATTATCGATGAAGAATTTCCCTTCACACGCGCGCCCTGTGTCATTCGCGCGGCCAATCAGATAGCCATATACCCACTCACCATTGTTTACTGACTTGCCTCTGAACGTAATTTCTCGCAACTGTTTTTCCTCCTATTGTCGTTTCACACTTCTACGCATTCGTTCTCACGAATGTTGACCCGATGCCCATTGACCTGAATGACATATCCGATTTGTTTGATGCCCGCATACCCGGCATACCGTTCCGCACGATACAGCGCCCCAACTTCCGGCCGAAACTCCGGGAACAGGTCAATCTTCTTTGTGATTTGGATGTCGCAATCCGTGTGCGGCAGCGCCCCTGGCCTTTTGGTTTCATTGCTTGACGGCAGCTGGCCATGGCACCCATGCGCTACTCGCCACTTCGCTGCACACTCGCAGGAGCAGAACTTATGCTGGTATTCTTTCGGTCTGTATCTTTGCATCCGCCGCACTTTCTTCCCGCACCAGTCGCAGTTAAAAAATTCCCATGCCATATCTCACCGCCGCCTTTCCTTTGAGAAAATCTCAAACGATGTCAGCGAATCCCCTGCCTTGATCTGCCCTTTGCAGAATATCCGCAGATACCCGCACGGCAGACAGTCTATCGACCACGCCGGCAGCGCCATCTTCCGATAATCACACGGTCCCATCCACTCTCCATGTCCGCCATGTCCTTCCAAATCTAATGTTTCTGACGCACCAGACAGCCGCACGACCGGTTCAGGTCCCACACATCCTACAAAGTCCATCCGCCCCCATGTTTCACGTCCCAAACTGTCCTCCATTGGAATGATGACCAGACTATCAAACGCAGGTTCTTTACTGTCAAAACTTTCCCGTTTCGGAACTTTCTCGAAATCTTCCTTGCGCATTTTTCGAATGTCCATTGATTTATCGCCCCCTCTATTTTTCATCATACTCATGCCAACAAATGTTTTTTTACATTCTTATGTCAACCCATCCATTTACGCATACCATCCCGCCGCACGCCGCCCATCAGCCGATGCACACTTGATTCATACCCATGCAATATGTGCCCCGTGTCCGTAGGACACCCGATATGTTGCCGTAAGGCAACCGCGCAAATTTTATTTTTGAGATATGCCCCATATCCGTTCCAAAATTTTAACTCAGGTTTGGAAAATACCCCCCTCCCCCATGTCTATTCAGGTAAAAAGAAAGCGCCGGCCATAGCCGACGTCGCAAAAACATATTCAGGCTTATATGGACTCCAGATTATCCCACCGGTTGCACCATTCCACACTTGCATCATAGATGCGGCGATCATCCATTCAACCATTACGCCCGTTTTTTGTGTCGTTTCGCGGAACATGGTCAGAGGGGGAAGTGCTTATAGCGTTCTCCGATTTTGGGCGCGTCCTGGTCTTGTAAAATGGGGGGGTGGTCTTCCATTCTGACACGATTCTTTCATTTTCGGGGGCATGTCGTTTACATTATGCCCTATAAAGTAAACGACATCGCCCCATTTTTGCAAGTTTACATTCGTTTTCTTGCAAGTTTCCGAACTTTTCACGATTTTTTGAGTGACACGCCCGGCCTGCTGCGGCTTGCCGTTGGTGTGCAATGGGGCGCGGGTGGAGATTTTGCCGATTGTTTCCGCCTGAACAGAGCGAAGCCGGGAACACTTTCCCCGCGCGGCTGTTGTGGTGTGCTGTAAGTAGCTGTTGGCTGGTGCTTGCTTGGCTTGCGTGGTGCTGCATGGTGGTTGGCAGGGATGGGCGGCAGGGGCTGGCGGTGGGTTGGATGTTGGTACATGGGACTATAGAATAGAGTGTAATACTCGCCCGCGCAATTAACGCACGCGCACGCACGCGACGCGCACGCATACGCGCATACGCGCGCGATATAATATGGAGTGACTGCGGGAGTGTGTGCGGGGCGTGTAGAGGCTGTGCGGGGCTGTTGGGGTGGTGTTGGAGCTTGTGGTGGTGCTGGTGGTTGGCTAGGGGCTGCGCGTGCCCTGCGTAGGCGGTTAGGCCTGCGCAAGGTAGCGGGCGCGGATCTTATCAATTCGGCGCTGTATAGCGCTCTTGCTCATGCCAAGGGCGGCGGCGATAGCGCGGACGGTGTGCCCGTCGGCAAGCGCTCGGATGATCGCGCGGTCCGTGT